>JGI24710J26742_10000264_pt1 | contig 48963 bp, 44 predicted proteins | sample BioPla2DNA2_FD_26742 | JGI IMG/M metagenome (IMG submission 26742) | reverse complement strand
GGGTTCGGGTACCAAGGGGTTCAGGTACCAGGTACTGGTTTCTGTACCTGGTACCGAACCCTGCAGTACACAATTTACTTTATCAAATAAGCTCTTACAGGAGCCGCCTCTGCTCCCGGAATATATATGGGAGCGGCACTCAGCATATATTCCCCTTCTACAATATCCTTTAGTCTTAAACCCTCAAGAATCATGATGTTAGAGTTAAACAAGTTAATATGAGTCTCATGGTCTGGTTGAGCTCTCTCTATGCCTAGGGCATCTATTCCAACACCTTTTATATTCAACTTGGTTAAGTATTCAGCTCCGCTTTTATCGAGATATATAAAATCCTTCTCAAGAATTTCCTCAAATGAATTTCTTGTTTTTAAGACTATAAAATCCCCTTCCTTGATATCTAATTTCATAAGGTCTTTATCTGTGATTTTATCCTTTAGATCTGTAAGGTCATATACCCTACAATGGGTTACCACCCGATTCAGCTCTAGCTCCTCTAGAGTATAGCCCTCTGCTATCATATGCTTTGGGGTATCAAGGTGGGTTCCTGTATGAAGATTCATCTCTAGTCTGGTCTCATAGGAGGAGCCTGTGGAGAAATCTCCATCAATACTTATAATTGGTCTTTTGTATTCCAATCCCTTATACACAGGCATATTATATGAAATCGGCATTGATATATCGAATATCTTAAAATCCTTTGTATTTATTATCATATGTTCCACCATTTCCTTCCTTCCTTTGCCAAGAGCTCAAAAGCTCTTATTGGTCCCATAGAGCCTGCATCATAATTCGGAAATCTTACATTGCTTTGCTCTCTATAACTAATTATTTTATCCGCTACAGTCCAAGCTGCCTCTACCTCATCCCACCTAGAGAAAAGAGTAGAATCTCCTCTTAAAATATCATAAATCAATCTTTCATAGGCCTCTGGAGTGTTTCCTTGTGTAGGACTTACATAGCTGGTATCCATTTTGGTAGGAATGATACCATGATGGCTAGAAAAATCCTTTGTATTAAATTGAAAGAAGACACCGACATTTGGTTGTATCCTTATAACCAAGAGATTGGGCTCTTGGATATTGCTATCCTCAAAATACAAAATATTGGGTAAGTCCTTAAATTGAATAACTATCTCAGCTCCGTAGTTACCTAGTCTTTTGCCTGTTCTGATATAGAAGGGTGTATTTGCCCATCTAAAATTATTGACATGAAGTTTTAATGCCACAAAAGTCTCTGTACCTGAATCCTTAGGAACATTAACTTCCTCTCTATAGCCGACCACAGGCTTTCCATCTATTACTCCCCTATCATATTGCCCAAATACAACATTGTTTTTGAGAAATTCAGGCGATATATCCTCTATGGCTTCGATAACCTTAAGCTTCTCCGTACGAATTGAATCAGTCTTAAGGTTTACAGGGGGTTCCATGGCTACAAGCGATAATATCTGCATAATATGGTTTTGAATCATATCCCGCATAGCTCCTGAATGCTCGTAATAACCTCCACGGGTTCCAACTCCCAACTTTTCAGTCAAGGATATCTGTATATTATCAATAAATTTATTATTCCAAATGGATTCAAAGATTGAGTTGCTAAATCTAAGTACCATTATGTTCTGTATCATTTCCTTACCAAGATAGTGGTCGATTCGATATATGTTCTTTTCCTCGAAAACCTCCAGGAGTTTCTGGTTTAGCTGTCTAGCTGTTATCAAATCCTTGCCAAAGGGTTTTTCTATCACAAGGCGACTCCATGATCCCTCTACTTTTGCCATTTTAGCGCTATGCAATCCATGGACTATAGTCTCAAAATACTCAGGAGCAACAGCCATATAATATATCCTATTTCCCCTAGTATTAGCCGTTTTATCAATCTCTTCTAGATATTCTTTTAGTTTAGGATAACCATCATTATCTCTAAAATCAAAACGATAGTATTTAATCATATCCTTAAGCCTAGTCCATATATCCTCGTCCACCTTATTTCTTGAGTGTCTATCTATGGATGCTCGTATTTCATTCTTATATTCATCGTCAGTCTTATCTCTCCTACCGATAGACACCACCTTAAAATGCTCTGGCACTAAGCCATCTAGAAGCATATTATATAAGGCTGGCATCAGTTTTCTATGAGTTAAGTCACCAGTACCACCAAAAATCACAAGAATTGCAGACAAATCCTTATCTCCACCAAACATATTATTATAGTCCATCATAAGTACTCTCCTCCTTCTGCGTACTGTTGCTTCAGTCATTCCGGTACCAGGTGTGTTANCGGTACCAGGTACCTTTTATCTATACTTTCAGGTACCGATAGTTTTGGTACCTGGTACCGTATTGATTACTGTTACTTCTGGTACCGTACCCGGTACAGTTTTACCACTGGGTATGGAAGATGCCTTCCTTATCAGTACGCATATAGGTATGGGCACCGAAGTAATCTCTTTGGGCTTGGAGAAGGTTCATGGGTAATTCTACAGAACGGTAGCTGTCGTAATAGGCTAGGGCACTGGAAAATGCCGGGCTAGGAATCCCATTAGCTATGGCTGTAGTTATAACAGTTCTCCAATCAGCCTGATATTCGCTGACTATATCCTTAAAATAATCTGCTAACAATAGATTAATAAGATCTTTTTTCTGATCATATGCTTCCATTATTCTATTCAAAAATTGGGCACGAATTATACATCCACCACGGAATATTTTTGCGATATCTCCTAGGTTTAAATCCCAGTCATACTTCAATGAAGCCACGCGCATAAGGCTAAATCCCTGGGCGTATGCACATATCTTACTAGCATATAATCCCTTTCGTACTGCCTCTATGAATTTATCAGCCTCTTCCTTTGAAAGCTTTGTTTCGCTCTCTGGACCACTAAGAACCTTATGTGCTATTACTCTTTCCTCCTTCATGGATGAAATATAACGCTCATATACTGCTGTGGTAATGGTTGGTGTAGGTACGCCAAGTTCCAGTGATACCTGTCCTGTCCATTTGCCAGTACCCTTTTGGCCAGCTACATCAAGAATCATGTCGACTAGATAGTTGCCTGTTTCAGGATCTTTTTTCTTGAATATATCTGCTGTTATCTCTATCAAGTAGCTGTTAAGCTCTCCCTCATTCCATTTAGTAAAGATTTCATGAAAATCAGGAGCTGTAAGACCGAGTACCTGCTTTAATATTGAATACGCTTCTACAATAAGCTGCATATCTGCATATTCGATCCCATTATGAACCATTTTCACAAAATGCCCAGCACCGTTTTTTCCGATATAAGTACTACAAGCATCACTTCCAACCTTGGCAGAAATATCTGTAAGAATTTTTTTCCATCATCCTGTAAGCTTCTTTGCTTCCCCCAGGCATTATAGCTGGGCCTCTACGGGCTCCTTCCTCACCACCTGATATTCCTGAGCCAAGATAATGAATATTCTTTTCTTCAAGTCTTGCCGCTCTTTCCATGGTATCTAGATAGTTTGAGTTCCCACCATCCACTAATAAGTCACCTGGTGATATCAAGGGGATAAGCTGCTCTATCATGTCATCCACTGCTTTACCTGCCTTAACCATTAATATTATCTTTCTAGGCTTTTCAAGAGAATTTACCAACTCCTCCAATGAATAAGTACCTATAATATTTTCATGCTTTGCCTCATCTAGTAAGCTATCGGTCTTTTCTCTAGAGCGGTTATATACCGCCACAGAATATCCATGGTCGGCAATATTTAGTGCCAGGTTTTTTCCCATAACTGCTAATCCTATTAATCCAACTGTCTGCTTTGACATTATATTCCCTCCTATTCATAAGAAACCCTGATATTACATCAAGGTTTCGTTATTAGATGATATTATATTCTAGTCTATAGTATTATATCCATGTAGGGAGAGCCTTTCCTTAATACTATCTATGCTTATCTTCTTTAAAGCTGCTCCCTTTTTTAATGTCATGAATCTACCTGCCGTATGAAGCATTCCTGGCTTTATAATATCCACAAAACCCAAGTCATGTAATATTTCAGGTAAATCCTTATATTCATTACATATTTCATAAACACTTTTATTTAAGTCAACTGTCTTATCTTCCATAAAAATACTCCTTCTATATCAATAGATTGAACCATAATAATATGTTCATATATATTATTTATAGTATTTAAAAGTATAGAATGTTATGGAAATATATTCTGTGACCTAAATCACATATGATAATAATTGTAAACTTATTATACATAAGCTCTTAATTGAAGGCAACTATAGTTTTTAAACTAACTATATTATTAGTATATTAGTTCTTCGAATATTTCCTTTACCGTTGTTATTTTATCTAAGCGATATGCAGTTTCACCACAAAAGACGAGCCCCTCACTAATATTACCTTTAACAGCATTGACTAAGGACCTTGTTATACAATATGGTGTATCCTTCGGATTACAGCGCTGTATACACTTGTAACACTTATCGACAGGTATCCTGCCCTTTTTTGTTCTTTTTATAAATGGAGTAATAATAGCACGTCCTGGCATACCAACAGGACTAATAACCACATCGATATCTTCTTTTTTTGCCTTAATATAAGCCTGCTTAAATTCAAGACTAGCATCACATTCTTCGGTTACGACAAACCTTGTGGCCATCTGTACACCATCAGCTCCTAAGGACATGANATGCTTAATATCCTCCCGATCATATATACCACCTGCTACTATCACGGGAATATCTTTTTCGTATTTCTCCTCAAACTCCTTTAGGTATTCCACTATATCTTTAATAATCTTATCAAAATCAGAATCACTCATACTTACAATCTCTTCTCTTGTAAATCCCAGATGTCCTCCTGCCCTTGGACCCTCTATAACTATAAAATCCGCTGTTTGCTTGTATTTTCTATCCCACATTTTTAGTATAACCGAAGCCGCTTTTAAACTGGATACTATAGGGGCTATCTTTATATCAAAACCCTTGGTTAGCTCTGGAAGATTAATAGGAAGGCCTGCTCCTGATATAATGACATCCGCCTTTGCCTCACAGGCAGCCCTAACATAGCTTTCATACTGCTTAGTGGCCACCATAATATTTACACCGATAATACCTCCATTCGCTATTTCCCTTGCCTTATCTATATGTTTCTTAATAGCTTTTAGATTTGTAGGAATCTGCTCTTGCTCAAATTCAGGATCATCATATCCAATCTGAGCTGTGGAGATTATCCCAATTCCTCCTTCTCTAGCAACCGTTCCTGCTAAGCGCCACCTACTGACACCTACACCCATTCCCCCTTGAATAATTGGATATTTTGCTTTTATATTACCTATAATTAAGGGCTTCATATTCATATATTATTCCTCCAAATCAATCATATCTTCTATGAATTTACTTTGATAATCAAACTATTATATTGCAATTATAACCACACAAAGGTTTCTTGTCAACATCTTGCAGTATTCTTTTCCTTGTTATGTAGTATGGATTACTATGTGTAAAGCCATAAATAAAAACACTAAGAGATATAAGATCAATTTCCTCACTTAAGATCAAGTCCTCCAGGGGTGTGACCACCGATATCTTATGGAAGAAAGCGAGAAATAATCATTTACTCCTAGTGTGTTATTTTTCTTATTCCTTATCTAATTTTAGGTTATGAAATGGTGCCAGCTCAAGCCTAATAAAGTATCCTCTATCATGGTGACAGACTGGACATTCTTTTGGAGCTTCTTTACCCCAATGCACATGGCCACAGTTTAGGCACATCCACCCTATCTCCACATCGGATACATAGAGTTTGTTCTCCTCAAGTAGCTCGGCAAATTTACCAAAACGATCACCATGAATCTTCTCTATCTTTGCAATCATGTGAAATGATGCTGCGACTTTATTAAAGCCCTCTTCTTTAGCTATATCTCCAAATTTCTTATAGACAGGATCATACTCTTCATATTCATTATGCTGAGCCATACGTAATAGCTTAGATACATCATCTGCTATATCTACTGGATATGCTCCATCAACTTGAATATTCTCTCCCGCCAGCTCCTTTAGATGTTCATAGAAAATCTCAGCATGCTCCTTTTCCTGATCTGCAGTAAATCTAAAAATAGCTTCAATTACATGATGATGCTCTTTTTTAGCTTGTGATGCAGCAAAGGTATAACGATTTCTAGCCTGGCTTTCACCAGCAAAAGCTCTCATCAGATTATCTTTTGTCTGACTGTTCTTAAAATCAACTGACATATAGGGCCTCCTTAGCTTTAATAAATTTTTCGCTATAAAGAAGTATTCCCCTTCCCTTCAGTCATATTCATAATTTTAATTAATTCCGGCAAGAGCCTCTATTCTATCCATATCCAGAATCAATATTTCCTTATTATTAAGTGAATGAATAATTCCATCATTTTCAAGCTGACTAAACTTTCTACTTACTGTTTCTCTAGCAATTCCAAGATAATTTGCTATACCTTCTCTACTTAAGGGTAGATGAATAATAGTACCCTTATCATTATTGGACCCGTATTTTTCAGCAAATTCAATTAAAATACTGCCTATTCTATTATCAACATTTCTTACTCCGATACTTTGAAGCGTATTCTCCAGCCTAGTCATACGATTACCTAATTCATCTATAATCTTTACTGCTATATCAGGAAAACGATAAAGGAGTTCTTGAAACTGCTTTCTGGATAAGTTGCAGGTTTTAACAGTACCAAGGGCTTCTACAGAAAATGTTGATGCTTGCCCACTGAACAAATTCTGTTCTCCAAAAAAATCACCTGCAGAAAATACATATAGAATCTGCTCACGGCCATCTGCAGTATTCTTATAGGCCTTAACACTACCCTCATTAATTATTACTACTGAATCCATTGGATCTCCATCAAAGACCAGGATATCGCCTTTTTTATATTCATGATGTCTAATTAAACCCATTATCTTCTTAAGATCTTCCTTATCTAATGATGAAAAGATTGGAACCTTATGCATGCACAAACTATCATTACATTTCGCACAGTTATACCGAACAGTCAATTGTAATCTTCCCTCCCCTTTTCCTCTAAGGTCAAATATTTATATCCAGATTGTATCATATATAGCAATTAAACACACTAGTTTCAGTAAATAATAAAAAGAAATTTTCTTCTTTGCTTAAGATATTAAATGGCATATAGGAATACCTACACACCACTTAGGTCTACCTATATGCCACTATTTGTTGTTAGAATAATTATTTTGTTCTATTGATTGATCTCATAACGTTGTGAATAGTTGTGAGCTGCTTCAAGCATCATATCCTTAACCTTCATTAGGCGGATCTGCGTACTTCGCTCATTCTCATCAAGTTTCATCACAATATATTTTATCTTTTCTTGCATATCTGGTATCATAACATGCTCAAGGGCATTAACTCTACGTCTGGTCTTCTCAATCTCTGCAGCCATTAGCTGACAGGACTTTTCCACCTCAGCCAACTTTAGCATATCAGGTAGTATATTGGCAAGACTTTTAACAGCATCATCCAAGTCACTGGATGTAAATGCATAACCATAAGGATAAATATCATTTTCATCCGGGGTCTTTGTCTTATACTCAAATTCAGGAATATTAACACTCATGACATTTTTAGTATGGGTGTCTAGATAAACCTCCTGTCTGGGGGCCATCAAGGATACATTAAGTATCTCATCTACCATAACTGATCTGGCTAAGACAAAATTCTTATTGGCAGCGTGTATTCCTGCTTCAACCTTTTCACGTAAAGCTTTATTCTCCTTAACCATATCAAGAAACCTTCTCATAAGCTCGTCTCTTTTATCCTTAAGAAGCTTATGCCCCCTAGTCGCAGTGGCAAGTTTCTTCTTAAGTCTGGTTAATTCCATACGGGTTGGATTTACTTGTGTTGTAGCCATATCAGTCTCCTTTGCCGTAGTATTCGTCCAGTAGCTCATCCTTTATTCTCTTAAGCTCAGCCCTAGGAAGCATATTGAGGAGCTTCCAGCCTAGATTCAAAGTATCTTCAATATCACGGTTGGTATTATAACCTTGGGAAACATATTCCTTCTCAAAGGCATCGGCGAAATCTGCATAGAGCTTATCAATATCAGTCAGGGCAGCTTCACCAAGAACTACCATCAATTCTTTTGCTTCCTTACCCCTTGCATAAGCTGCAAATATCTGATTCATGGTATTTGCATGATCCTTTCGGGTCTTACCTTCACCGATTCCCTTGTCCTTTAGACGTGAAAGAGATGGCAATACATCCACAGGGGGCTCAATACCTTGACGGTGGAGCTCACGGCTAAGTATAATCTGGCCCTCTGTAATATATCCTGTAAGGTCAGGTATAGGATGCGTCTTGTCATCCTCAGGCATGGTAAGTATGGGAATCATAGTGATACTTCCAGCCTTGCCCTTCTTACGTCCTGCTCTCTCATAAAGAGAAGCCAGGTCAGTATACATATAACCTGGGTATCCACGCCTACCGGGAACTTCTTTTCTGGCTGCAGATACTTCTCTAAGTGAATCAGCATAGTTTGTAATATCAGTAAGGATTACAAGCACATGCATATCCTTTTCAAAGGCTAGGTATTCTGCGGCCGTAAGCGCCATTCGAGGTGTAGATATACGTTCTATAGCCGGGTCATTGGCTAGATTGACGAACATAACTGTTCTATCTATTGCACCAGTTTCACGGAAGGACTCAGTAAAGAAGTGAGCTTCCTCAAAGGTAATACCCATAGCAGCAAATACAACCGCAAAGGGTTCTGATGTACCACGAACCTTGGCTTGACGGGCTATCTGAGCCGCCAGATTTGCATGGGGTAGACCACTGGCTGAAAATATAGGTAACTTTTGTCCACGAACCAATGTATTTAATCCGTCTATGGCAGATACACCTGTCTGAATAAATTCCTGCGGATAGTTTCTAGCTGCAGGATTCATGGGAAGGCCATTGATATCAAGTCTTTGCTCTGGTAATATATCAGGCCCATTATCAATAGGACGTCCCAAACCGTCAAACACGCGGCTTAGCATATCTTCAGATACACCAAGCTCCATGCTTCTACCTAAAAAACGTACCTTACTACTGGCTAGATTAATTCCTGTAGAGCTTTCAAATAATTGAACAAGGGCATTTCCCCCATCGATCTCAAGAACTCTACAACGGCGTTTTTCCCCGCTGATCAATTCTATCTCGGCCAGCTCATCAAAGGCAACCCCTTCAACTCCCTGTACCAGCATAAGAGGACCCGCTACCTCCCTTATGGTTCTATATTCCTTTGGCATTAGGCATCCTCCTTCTGTACCAGATTATTAATCTCTGTTTTTAATTGCATCAGGACTTCTTCATATTCCTGCTTTATCTTATTATTCTTAATATATTTGAAACGACCTATTCTCTCTCTTACGGGTAACTTAACTAGATCATCAATAGAGAGATTTGCCAGGTTCTCCAGGGATATATCATAAAACTGTAGAACAAGCTCCATCATGTAATATTGCTTCTCGAGGCTGGTATAGGTATCATCCTCATGGAAGGCATCCTGATGTAGATAGTCCTCTCTTATGGACCTTGCCGCCTCTAACTTTAAGCGGTCTGGTGCAGATAAAGCATCCATACCAACCAGCTTTACTATCTCGTCCAGCTCTGCCTCATCATTCAATAGCTTCATTATACGGGCCTTCATATCATTCCATTTGCTATTTACATTGGAATTAAACCATTTTCCCATATCATAAAGTGAGTAACTGGTCAGCCAGTTGATAGCTGGAAAATGTCTTCTATAGGCCAAATTGGCATCCAAGCCCCAGAAGACCTTAACAATTCTAAGAGTTGCCTGAGATACCGGCTCGGAAATATCACCACCAGGAGGTGATACAGCTCCTATAGCTGATAAGGCTCCCTCTCTTCCATCCTTACCTAGGCTAATTACCCTTCCAGCCCTCTCATAGAACTGAGCTAAACGGCTGGCCAGGTAGGCGGGATAACCCTCTTCACCAGGCATCTCCTCAAGACGACCTGACATCTCACGAAGGGCTTCAGCCCAACGGGATGTAGAATCAGCCATCAGAGCAACTGAATAGCCCATATCACGGAAATACTCCGCTATGGTTATACCAACATAGATTGAAGCCTCACGGGCTGCAACCGGCATGTCTGAGGTATTAGCTATAAGAACAGTACGTTCCATCAGTGATTTTCCTGTCTTAGGATCCTTAAGCTCTGGGAACTCATTAAGAACGTCTGTCATCTCATTACCACGCTCACCGCATCCGATATATACTACGATATCTGCCTCTGCCCATTTTGCTAGCTGATGCTGTACAACTGTTTTACCGCTTCCGAAAGGACCAGGTATAGCTGCAACTCCGCCCTTAGCGATTGGGAAAAGGGTATCAATAACTCTTTGTCCAGTAACCATAGGCTTATCCGGAGAAAGCTTCTGCTTATAGGGTCTGCCCTGACGCACTGGCCACTTCTGCATTAATGTAAGATTNTCTGTAGTATTATCATCTTTTTCAAGTATAGCGACAGTATCAACTACAGTATAATCTCCTTCGGTAATGGATGTAATCCTTCCCTTCATTCCGACAGGAACCATTATCTTCTGAACAACTATATCTGTTTCATTAACAGTTCCAATGATATCTCCTGCCTCAACCTCAGTACCAACAGAAACACTAGGTACAAAATGCCACTTTTTCTCTCTGTTTAAGGAAGGTATCTCAACACCACGCTTCAGATTTGTTCCTGTAGCCTCCATGATGTCTACCAAAGGACGTTGTATTCCATCAAATATACTTCCGATAAGACCAGGGCCCAATTCTACGCTTAAAGGTTGGCCGGTAGATTCCACAGGCTCGCCGGGACCAAGTCCCGAAGTTTCTTCATAAACCTGAATGGAGGCCTGGTCGCCATGTATTTCAATTATTTCACCGATAAGACGTTGTTTACTAACTCTTACCACGTCAAACATATTGGCATTGCGCATACCCTCTGCAATAACCAAAGGACCGGCTACTTTTTTTATGGTGCCATTGCTCATATTTTTCACCTGCTTTACTAATCATTATTAAATATAATATCAGAGCCTACTGCACGCTCAACTGATTTCTTTACATTTCTCATTCCCATTCCGGTATTATCAGATACACCCGGTATCGGTATAATCGCTGGTAACTGTNATGATACATAATTATNTATCTCAGTCTCCAGCTGTGCTTGAAGACTCTCTGTAATATATATTACTGCATATCTTCCATCAGCCAGTTNTTTTAATTTCTTTGCGGCTTCTGTAGCATCTTCCACCGGGAAGGTATCCAGGCCGATCGCGGCAAATCCATATATACTGTCACGATCACCCAAAACTGCAACCCTATACATACATTTCCCTCAATCTTTCCCGGATTATATCATCCGATATATCATTTCTTTTACCTGAAAGTAGAATCCTTACTGTCTTGATTTCATTTTCTCGGGCTAAGAGATAGGCTGCCAGAGGTGACAGGGTAAATGGATTATACTTTTGTGGACGTATATATTCTACTATCCTATTATCACACCAACGCTCAAAGGCTTGCGAGGATTCCTTAAGGGCAGGTAGGGCATCTGAATAATCAGTTGTAAGTAGATACTCATATATTGCCTCCATACCTTCTAAGGCACTTTGAATCAACTTGCTTTTATTAAGGCTTTCACATTCAGCAAGTGAACGCTGGAGAAATTCCTCATCCTTACCTGTTTTTACACTTCTGATAGCTATATTTATGTTGGCAGCGGCTACCTTTAGCTCTACATATTGTGAGATAAGTTCATTGCCAGAAGCCTTTCCATGAGAATATATACTATCAAGAGCTGCCTTATCTAAGACAAGATCACATAACTGGCTGTCACCAGTATGAAGCTGTATCTGATAGGCCTCCTCGGCCACCTCCCTCATATGCTCGGGAAGTAAAGAAAAATCTCTTTCTGTAACTGCCTTGATAATAATATTAGGGTCGATAGTGCTATTAGATAGATAAATATTCGGATTATTTGTACCCTTATATATCTGCTTTATTGCCGCCTTAAGGTTGTGGTAATCGTTTCCGTAAAGAAATGTATTAAATACAGAAATATCCTCTACCAGCTCTTTAAGAAGCTCCCATGTTTTCTCTCTTTCTGACGCTAATATCTGATCTGAGGTATGTGTACCTTCCTTACCCCATCCCTTATCAGCCAGATAGCGAAGACATTCTATCTCAGTCTTACAACTCATAAGCTGTTCGATATCAGACTTACTTATTAATGAAAGCTCCTTTGAACGTATGCGTGCTACAGCATAAATATATTGCTTATCATTTATTTCACTTTTATTTTCCTTACGCAAACCGCTTCACCCTCTTTCCGGTCCTTCTATTCAAATAAAAATGCATTTACTTTATCCTGTAGTTCTTCCTTCGCTTCATCTAATAAGGCATCAAAGGAACAATTTTCCTCTATATCTCCATAAACCAGTATAAAGCCACCATCAAGCTGTGCACTATCTTGTGAAATAGTAAGGGATGCATTTTCAATTCCCTTTATGGCGGTATTTATGCTCTTCTCAAACTGCTTAGGTAATCGTTCTAAATCTGCTTGAGAGAACTTAATTACACCTGGCATCTTATGAGCATGCTTCTTAAGGATTTGAAGGATTGTATCAAAATAGTCAGTATCCGGAAGACTGGTAAGCTTTTCTTTTGCTATAAGGATTATATCATTTATCATTTGTTGCTTTGCATCTAAAATCATCTGCCTTTTTATAAGCCTAGCACCAGATTCCGCTCGATTTATAATGGCTTTGACCTCAGATACGGGCTTTTCGGCAATATTTGCTACCGCCTGCTTTGCTTCCTCCTTAGCTAGAGACAGAATCTTATCTGCCTCCTCCTTTGCCTCAGTAAGAATTCTATTGGCGCTAGAATGAGCTTCTGCTTCAATTGCCTTAATAATCTTTTCTAATCCAGTCATTTCAACCTCCATCTGTTAACTGTTATATGCTCAATCCGCTAACTCCATTTACAGCTAACATTGAAATAAGAAGTGCTAAGATAGCATATGTCTCAACCATGGCAGGGAAAATCATGGCTTTACCAAATTGATCAGGCCTCTTTGCTACAACACCAATACTTGCTACTGAAGCATTAGCTTGTCTGACAGCTGATGTATAACCTACAATTATCATAGGTAAACAAGCTGCAAAATAAAGAGCACCTTTAACAAAAGAAATATCTCCTTCACCGCCTAAAATACCGATCTGTGATAAGGTTATAAATGCTATTAATAATCCGTAAATACCTTGGGTACCTGGAAGAAGCTGAAGAATAAGAACCTTACCGAATTGTGCTGGATCTTCTGTGATAACACCTGCACCTGCGATACCACCCATACTTACAGCTTTCGCGGAAGCCATTCCAGGAATCAGTGCTGCTAATACAGCACCTGCTAATGCTAATACTATACCATAATCATTTAATATTTCCATTTTTCCAACTCTCCTTGATTTTATAATATTTTGTATTAATTCCAAAGGGCTTGAACTCTTTTCCTCCGCCCTCATAAAATTTACCAAAGAACTCCACGTATTGGAGACGGTTCGTATGGACATATGCTCCTAAAGCATTAATTCCTAGATTTAGAGCATGTCCAAATATAACTATAACTGTAAATATAATAGGACCTAGAGCACCCTTTGCAGCCATAGCAGCCATCTGGTTAATTACAGAGCCAATTACTCCTGTTGCCAGTCCAAGGGCAAGTAATCTTGAATAAGACAAGACATCACTTAGATAGCCTGAAATACCATACAAGGCATATAAGCCTTTTAATATACGCTTGAAGGGTTGTTTTGATTCCCTACCGTTGGTAAGGATAATACCTACAGCAGCTAGAGCAAATAATATACCTGCTATAGTAACCACATTACTGGGAATATTAATATTAATACCTAGTATACCTGTAACCATTTCCATGGATAATAGGAGAATCACTCCACTAATTAATAGTATATACCATAGTACAACATCATAAATGATACCCTTATAGTCCCGCTGCATTGCCAGCTGATAGCCTTTCATAGCTAGGCCTGTTAATAAATGAACTAATCCTATGGCCATTGAAAATGTAAGCATCAGCATAGGTTTTTCAACAGGGAAGAACCATACTGGCGGTATTACCGGCAAATCTGTTACTCCAAAAAATGTTTTACCTACCACATCAAATATATCACCAAAATAAGAGCTAAAGATAATGCCCCAGAAGACGGTGGCAATACCACAGAACATATACATCTTTAAGGTGTTCTTCATGGGCTTTTCAATGGTTTTTCTAAATTTAATAAGTCCAATGGCACAAGCTAGGGCAATTATAAATCCATAACCTGCATCAGAGAGCATAAGCCCAAATAAGGCATAGTAGAATAGGGACATAACCATGGTAGGATCCATCTCACCCTTGCCTGGTGGACTAAAGGAATTTACTGTACCCTCTAAAGGTTCACTAAAACCGTTGTTCTTATAAAGTATCGGTACATCATCCTTCTTCCTTGGCTCTTTTGTCTCTATAGCTAAATCAAACCTTGATGTTAACTCCTCTTCTAGGCTTTTAATATCCTTTTCAGCTATAAACCCAGAGATTATAAAGACATTCTTAGATTGAAGAAGTGTTCCAATAACCTCGTATTTTTCCAGTCTCATGGTATCGTAATCCAGTAGAAATTTTAGTTCATCCCTAAGCTTGTCATAGGATATCATTTCATCCGTAGCAGCCTTTATTCGATTATTAGCCTCTTCTACCTGTTTCTTAACTTGTTCTAACTGCTCTGATGGGGATAAATCAATTGATAAGGATGGCAGTGTAAATTCCATGCCACGTAAAGTTTCATACACCTTATCCTTATTGTCCTTGGTGCATAATACGAAGATACAGGTCTGTTCCTTACTGGAACTGATTATATCTACATTCAGCGGCATAAATTGAGCTAGCTTTTCGTATATCTCCTCCAAGGTCCAAGAATTTGGTAATATACCAATATATCCTGTAGTATGCTTTGTTCCTTTAAAGTTTAAAGGAATATCAAGATTTATCCAAGGTGTCAAAATTTCAATTTGAGTCTGGAGCCTTAATACCTCAGCCTTATTTTCAGCTATAATCTTCGATAGCTCTATAATACGCTTTGCAGTGCCTACTGCTGGCTTGTATTTCTCTTTAAAGGAATCATACACCTCTACAGCTAGCTCTTTTCTACCCTCTAGAGCTGAAAGGATAGAACTATTTTCCTTAACATAATTATTTAGTATACTTAATGCTTCATTTACAGTGGATATATTTTTTTCCATGATTTGTTTTGCATGAGAAACATCGGATCTATTGAAGACCTTATCCTCTTTTAGCATGTCTCTTACTTCTACAACTCCCTTTCGTTGTAAAAGTTCTAAAATTTGCTTTCTATCCTTCTTTAAAGCATAAATATTAATACGCTGCATTTGCAGCAATGCCATATCTAATACACCTCCTTTGCCTCATTAAAACTTGTTAGTCATGTGTCATATGACATTGGAGATAACCAGGTCTATTGCAGCTTGCTCCTTAGTTTTAGCCATAGCTATAAGAAGCTGTACTTCCTTTTCAGCATCCTGTTTTGCTTCCTCCAATATTTGATTACTACGGTGTACAGCTTCCTGAACATCCTTTTCTGCATTCATTTGCGCTTCACTTAACATAGAAGTCGATAACTCTTTAGCTTTTTGTTCAGCCTCAGATATTATTGCTTCCTTTTGACTTTGCGCATCCTTAATAATATTCTCTGCAGCAATCTCTGCTTTTCGGACAGCTTGTACTGTTTCTTTTGCCATTAACTCACCTCTTTATTTGATTTTTGGCAAAATTAACGCCTTTAGTATTATATCCCATATATCATTTTTATTCAACAGATTATGGCTTTTATTTTTATATGTTTTTATTTATTTTTACTAAATACTACGCTAAATATAACAATATCATTCAACAATAATGACAAAAATATAACAATCTTTATATAAATAAAATATATAAAGATATTTATGAAAAAAGCTATCCATAAACTTATCACGGATAGCTTTTTTCACAATAATATGATGCAATGTAACCACAGCCATTCATCTAACTCTCCCCAGGTTATTTGAAGGCCTTGGTATTTTGCTAGGAGGAAAAATATAGACACCCTTCATTTTATGATTTGAATTTTTTATATGTTAAAACTCCCCTACATCGTCTTACATATGTATTCATATCATAAAATGACTGGAAAATCTCACTTTAAATCCTTTTTACGGATTCACCATAAAGAAGCTGGCCTTCTACAACTACTTTTTCTACTATATTAGCCTTGGGATTATCAATTAATGCTATAAGCTTTTCTGCAGCGAATTTCCCCAAAGCTTTAGTATCCTGCTTTAGTGTAGTAAGCTTCGGATTAAGAACCTGTGATAATAATACTCCATCATAACCTGCAATTGATATATCATCAGGAATAGATAATCCAAAGTCCTTTATGGCATTGATTCCTCCGATGCAGGAGAAATCGTCTGGAAATATAATGCATGTGGGACGGTTCTTTAATGCTAATAATTCCTTTGTAATGTGATATGTAGTATCAGCATCATGATAAACACCACTCCTTACATATTCATCAGGAATTTTGATATTTAATTCACTAAGCGACTTGTAAAAGCTTCCCACACGATTTTGTGTAACTGAAGAATCAGCTCCATGAATATAGGCTATATTTCTGTGTCCCATATCATGAATATATGTAATTAAATCTCTCATGCCCTTAATATTGTCAGATACTATAGCAGTACGATTGTTAAAAACATGATCGATAGTTACCACTGGTAAATCACTATTAATTAGCTCTAGGACTTCAGGATCAGAGAAATTAATACATGCTATTACTACACCATCAACACCCCTGTACTTACTATGTTCATAGTAAGACATCTTCCTAACTCCCATATGCTTATTAATAAATGTAATATCATAACCATTACTTTCTGCTTCCACCTTGAAGCTGTCCAAAACGTTAGCAAAATACTCATGTGTTAATCCACTCTGCGCTTCATCTACAAAAAGAACACCAATATTATAGGTTCTATTTGTTTTTAAGGCTCTTGCAAAGGAATTTGGATAATAGCCCATCTCATTTGCTACATTTATAATGTTACTTTTGGTAGCTTCGGAAATATCACTGTGGTTATTCAAAGCCTTACTAACTGTGGCTACTGATACGCCACATCTTATAGATATATCCTTAATCGAAACCATTTAAATCCCCTATTCCTAATAAAATCTATGTTTACTTAATCGTTTTCTTTATACCAAGTTAGGCAATTTGTATAATTAATTGTAATTTTTCTATACTATATTTATTTTAATGACTAAATTGCTACTGGTCATAACCATATATTAACTCTTTTTTATCCTTTTGGCAAGTCTTTTTTTATTTTTTACTTAATCGTTTTCGTTTATAAATATAAAGATATACTTTAACTTACTTATTTATAAAAAAAGAAAAAAATTATATTAATTTATTGTATAATTAAAATTTTATTAGACATAATAATTATTAGATACAGACAAGAACTCATAAGCATCATGCGAATAACTAGATCTAAAGAGCTCATCTGTATCTGAAAATAGAGAGAAAAGTTTGTAATTTAGTCTCAGAATTACAGACAAGGGTTTAGCTAAGAAAATGAGGTGGTTGCGTTGGACAGTCTAGTTTTTACAAACGAGGCATTAAGTTTTCAATCATTTATGCAGGAATACTAACCTAAATTGGTATAAGTTCTTGTAAACTCATAATCGAGGTTATACCAGACAATTGAATATTTGAGACACCAAATGACAGAAAGCAGGGTAATATTTCCCTGCTTTCTGTCATTTGCTTTTGTTTTTTATATTTTATTATATTAGATTATGACCTTGACTTTTCTTTGAATGTGTTGATATCATATCCAGAAGGACTCTGAAATACTCTCAAATCAAACTCTCCCGCTATAGCATATACATGATCAAATATATCAGATTGCACTCCTTCATAATTAACCCAAGCCGTATCACGGGTAAAAGCATATATTTCCATGGGAACTCCATTATCACCTGCAGCAAGTTGTCTAATCATTTTTATCTTGTCTTGGTTTATTCCAGGATGATTCTCTATATAACTTTGTAAATAGGCCCGAAAGGTTCCAATATTGGTCATACGCCTTCCATTGATTTTCTGCTCTGTATCAATATTATTTGCAATATTATATTCTTCTAGTTCCTTCTCTTTCTTATTAATATAATCCTTAAGATAATGTATCTTTTTATATTTTTCAATCATATCATCAGTACAAAATTTGATACTATTTACATCAATATATATTGATCTTTTTATTCTCCTGCCACCGAATTGAAACATTCCTCTCCAGTTTTTAAATGAATCAGAAATTAGTGCATAGGCAGGTATGGTAACAAAAGTTTTATCCCAATTTTGCACCTTAACAGTATTTAGAGTTATGTCTATAACGTCACCATCTGCTCCATACTTAGGCATTTCAATCCAATCTCCAATTCTAAGCATGTCATTTGAAGTAAGCATAATACCAGCAATAAAGCCTAGAATAGAATCCTTAAAAACAAATGAAAATAGGGCTGCTGCGGCACCTACACCGCTAAGAAGAACTAAAGGACTCTTATCTAATAATATTGCTATAATAATTATTGCAATAACTATAAACATTAGAATCTTTACTATCTGTAGCAATCCTTTAATAGGCCTTATTTTTGATATAGGCTTTGTACGATATATGTCATCTATAGCATCCAAAATAGAGCTGATTACAAAGGCAAATACAATCATAACAAATATTGATGAAAAGCGCTGTAGAATCTCTGTCAATTCAGCATTCTCGTATATAGCTGCTAAGGTGTAGAAAAGAATACCCGGAACTATAAGAATCGCCCTATGAATAACCTTGCGTTCTAAAAGAATATCATCCCATTCAAGTTTATTTTTCTTTATTACTTTGGTTATAATTCGCAATATCACCTTTTTAAGTATAATATGAACCAAAATACAAACAATTAATATAGCAAGAGTAATTGCTAGAGCCGCAAGTAGCTCCGCCACCCCATCCTTAGCCCCTCTGTTCTCAAAGTAGTTACTAAATAAATCCTTCATATCTTTTGAATCCTCCCACGAAATAATCCTCATACATATTTTCCTTTTATCTGTTCACTATATATTCTCTCTGTTATAATTAAATTTTTCAAGTGCAATATCATAAATTCTTATTAATTTTTAATGAAATAATAATTTATGTTTGATATAATCAATTAATTAACAGATGAAGGGGTGGCATCTAAGCTCCAAATCTGTATAATAAGCTAAGCATTAAGGCAACATAATGAAAATACTAAAAAAGAGGTGTTATTATGTGGTTTATTAAATCACAGGAAGAAATTCTTAAAGAGCTAAATGTGGATCCTGAAATAGGACTTTCTAAGGAAGAAGCCGCAAATAGACTTGAGCAGTATGGTAGAAACAAGCTAAAGGGAAAACCTAAGAAAAGTGTATTAGCTCTATTTTTATCCCAATTAAAGGATATGCTTATATATGTTCTATTGGGAGCGGCAGCTATAACCATAGCTATTGGTGAATATTCAGATGCAATCATCATTCTACTGGTTGTAGCCTTAAATGCAATTATTGGTGTTGCCCAAGAATCCAAGGCAGAAAAGGCAGTAGAAGCCCTACAGAAATTAACAACCCCAAAATCACTGGTCCGTAGAGGCGGCGAGATTTTAGAGATTAATTCAGAAGAGGTAGTTCCAGGAGACATTATAATTCTGGATGCTGGCCGTTTTATTCCAGCGGACATAAGACTCACAGATACGGCAAATCTTCAAATTGAGGAATCCGCCCTAACAGGTGAATCAGTACCTACTAACAAGAATGCTTCGACTATTCTTACAGACCCTAAGACCTCATTGGGTGACAAGGTTAACATGGCATATATGTCTACTTTAGTTACCTATGGAAGAGGCGAAGGAGTTGTAGTTGCTACAGCAATGGACACTGAGATAGGTAAGATAGCAAAAATACTGGATGACCATACCTATGAAATGACTCCTCTTCAGAAAAAGCTTGATGAACTAGGACGTATACTTGGTATTCTTGCCATTGGAATCTGTGGACTAATCTTTGTAATAGCTTTATTCCAAAAAAGAGACATTATGGAAATGTTCCTAACAGCCATAAGTCTTGCTGTAGCGGCTATTCCCGAAGGTCTAGCAGCTATAGTCGCAATAGTCTTAGCCCTAGGTGTAACTAGAATGTCTAAGATTAATGCAATTGTAAAAAAACTTCCCGCAGTAGAAACCTTAGGTTCAGTCAATATTATCTGCTCGGACAAAACAGGTACCCTAACTCAAAATAAAATGACTGTCGTTAAGCACTATACCCATAAAACGCTTACAGATGTTGGTCAAACAGCAACTAACCTGGTAGGTAGTCAAGATGAGATGGAACTAATAAAGACTCTTGTTCTCTGCTCAGATGCAACCTATGAGAATGAACAGGGTACCGGTGATCCTACTGAGGTTGCCCTTATTGTTCTTGGTAACAAATATAATATTACTAAGAACTCAATTAACAACGAGCACAAAAGAGTCTCCGAATTCCCCTTTGATTCAGATAGAAAGCTTATGTCAACTCTTAACCAAGCGGGTAAGGGATATCGAGTTAATACCAAGGGTGCAATTGACAACCTGTTAAAGATATGTACTAGCGCATTGGTAGATGGCGTTATTGTACCATTAACAGATGACATGAAGGAAGACTATCTAAGGGTGACCGAGGAAATGTCAAATTCCGCTCTTAGAGTTCTTGGCGCCGCTTATAAGGAGACCTCCTCTCTTATTACTCCTGAAGAAATGGAGAAGGATCTAACTATTATTGGCTTGGTTGGCATGATTGATCCTCCAAGACTAGAGGTCAAGGATTCTATTCGAGAAGCAAAGAATGCTGGTATCATTCCAATTATGATAACCGGTGACCATAAAAACACTGCTGTAGCCATAGCAAAAGAGCTAGAGATCGCAGAAAGCCTGGAGCAAAGTATAACTGGGGCCGAAATAGATAATATGACCGATGAAGTCTTTGCTAGACGTATCAATGATTATAGAGTGTTTGCCAGAGTTTCTCCTGAGCATAAAGTAAAAATAGTTAAGGCCTTTAAGGCTCAGGGCAATATCGTATCTATGACTGGAGACGGCGTTAATGATGCTCCCTCTCTAAAATTTGCTGATATTGGTGTTGCTATGGGTATTACTGGTACTGATGTAGCTAAGGGTGCTAGTGATATGATATTAACTGACGATAATTTCACAACCATTGTCCATGCTATTGAAGAGGGCAGAAATATATATAACAACATCAAAAAGGCTGTGATTTTCCTCCTTTCCTGTAATTTGGGTGAAGTTATAAGTATATTTATATCGATACTTCTTAATTGGCCGATACCTCTACTAGCCACCCATCTTCTATGGATCAACCTAATTACAGACTCACTTCCTGCCATCTCATTAGGTGTGGATCCAGGAGATCATGATGTTATGAAGCAAAAGCCCAGGAATCCCAAAGATAGCTTCTTTGCTGGAGGGGCAGGTGTTCGTGCTATAATAGGCGGGGTATTGATCGGCCTATTGACCCTAGCTGCATTCGCTTATGGCTTGTGGGAGCACAATTATCCTCTCGGTGAAATAATCACTGATTTAGAAAATCCAGAATATCTAAATGCATTAACTTATGCTAGAACTATGGCATTTGTAGTATTGGCAGCCTCTCAGCTCTTCTACTCTTTGTCGATGCGAAGTGCTACAAAATCAATCTTTCAAGTGGGTCTCTTTAAAAATAAATATCTAGTTGGTGCCATTGTTACAGGTTTTTTCCTTCAATTTATTGTTATATCCGTTCCTCCTCTTGCCAAGGCATTTCAGGTCCAGAATTTATCCTTACAGGATTGGGGGTTAGTTTTCCTATTTGCCTTAGTACCTTTATTGGTAAATGAGATTATTAAGATATTCATGCGGGCTTCCCAGAAGAAATAGCATGAGTAATCCATATTCAGACTAACTAATGATAGCAAGTCTTAATTAAGGGAGGATGTCAATCATGGAAAGAAAAGTTATCTACCTAGCAGGAGGATGCTTCTGGGGTACAGAGAAGTATCTATCACTTATACCTGGTGTAATAGAAACAGACGTGGGCTATGCCAATGGTAGCAGCATAAATCCCAGCTATGAAGAAGTATGTCAGGATAATACTGGCCATGCAGAAACTGTTCGTGTAGTATATGACCCTGCAAAGATAAGATTGGAGTATTTGCTAAAGCTGTTTTATAATGTAATTGATCCTACATCTTTAAATCGCCAAGGTGGGGATACGGGGACACAATACAGAACCGGAGTTTATTATATTGATAGTTCTGATGAAGTTATAATTAGAAAGTCTATAAAGGAACTCCAAAGTTCATATAAGGACCCCATAGTTATAGAGATACTACCGCTAAATAATTACTATCTTGCAGAGGATTATCACCAGAAATATCTAGACAAGAATATTCAGGGCTATTGTCATATCGGACAAGATAAATTCATCGCTGCAAGGTTAGCTAAGGACCCTATATTAAATCCAGCAGATAGCTAGGTATTCTAACCAAATTATAAGACTTTTNAGTATATATAAATTAAATCGGAAGAAACACTCATAGTGTATTTCTTCCGATTTTTATATAAAACATTTCCTTTTATTAGATAATAGTAGTCCACATTGCGAACTTTGTTCGCATTGGGATGTGATACAATACTAGCTTTACGCTATATGATACTTCTTCTTATGAATCCTATATTGGGATAGCCTACCCTGATAAATAGTTTCAAGATTGGGATTAACCCTTATATCTCTTGGTTTAACTAAAGCATAGGTTTTTTCAAACAAATATATACCGCTTTGCTCAAGAACATAGGCAACAAACTGGGAGCAGAAATACCTTTGCTTCGAACGTATGGGAATATTGAAGGCTGCTCCTATTAGACCTAAGTAATTATAAGAATAAGAATTTTTATTCTGGTTGAACCTATCTATTTCTCTTCTTAAGGAAATATACTGTTGATTGGTAATCCTTAGGCGATAAATACTACATTCAGTAGTTGTAAATCGTCCAAACACTCCCTTATCAATATGCTCTCTAATAAATCCAGCATTAAAAGGATTATATAGTCCACGCCTGGCAAAACTGTACATTTCCTCTAAATCCTCGTCAAAGGCTATTGATGCGTGAGCATAAGGCTCATGGGTATATAATTTAATTACCCTTGCAGGATAGGTTCTCGTCTGAGATAATACTATGTACACATTTTTATATGATTTTTCATTTTTATTTAGATTACAATTATCATGTTCTTTATATCTAGTCATTACAAAACCTACTTTATAAAAGTTATTTTATTTTAATATTCTTTATAGTTTTTTTATATCTGGACATATTATATTACATTTTCATCTAATAATCAACTATATTAATTATTGACACCCATAATGTTATAAGATATATTATAGGAACAAAAGCTTGTTTTTAGGAGGTTAAGATGAATAAAAAAGTAGCAGTAATAATGGGTAGCGATTCTGATTTACCTGTTGTAAAAGGTACAATTAAGACCCTCAAAGATTATGGCATCACAACTGAAGCTCATATAATGAGCGCACACCGTACTCCAAAGCAGGCTATGGAATTTGCATCAAATGCAAAATCTAATGGTTTTGGTGTTATAATATGCGCAGCAGGAAAAGCAGCACATTTGGCCGGAGTTGTTGCTGCTCATACTACATTACCCGTTATAGGAATTCCTATGAAATCCTCTACACTTGATGGCCTTGATGCACTATTATCTACTGTTCAGATGCCTAAGGGAGTACCCGTAGCAACAGTTGCCATAGATGGAGCAGAAAATGCCGCCTTGCTGGCAGTTCAGATTCTTGCGGTTAATGATGACTTATTAACAGAAAAGCTTCTTAAAATGAAGGAAGACATGGCTAGGGAAGTGTTAGAAAAAGACAAGAAACTTCAGACTGAAATATAATATATAATGAGACTGTCTTTAAAGGTTATATCCTTATAGACAGCTCATTTTTTTAATTTGATTGCACTAATACCCAAGTTACCATACCCGGATCGATTCTTAAGGTATCCTTCCAGCCCCTCTCATATTCCTCTGATTCTTTAGGGTCTCCAAGCAAATGAGGACCAATGGTTTGATAATCCTTACTATCATTCCACTGTCTACTGAAGGATCTTGTATCAATTTCCTGACGACTTATTATTCTGAACTTGCTTTCTTTAAAATAGACTGGATAAGATAATTCAGTAATATTTATAAAGCACCATTCCTGGGGTGATTCAATCTGACCCTTTATAGTAATAGGCAAGGTGCATCTATTACCATTCAATAGTACAGAACCTTCCTTAACTTCCACGTCCTTAGAGATAAGGTTAACTATCACTGGTAAATTCTTTGGTATTATAGCTGCGTCATATAGCTTATTAGGTAGTTTGCTGGGTGATATAGATAAGGCTTCATGGTCAGGGATATGAAAACTCATGATTTGTCCCACTGTTTCTGGATTTACTAGCTCCCCATGGGGATATGGCGTCTTGGCATCATTCCTTAATATAATTCTTGAACCCTTAGCTAGTCGGGAGAAATCTATTAGAAGATCAACTCTCTCTCCCGGTGCTAGTAATATGTTTTTTTGCCTTACGGCCGAAGGAAGCAGCCCCTTGTCTCCCCCAATTACTAAAAAGTCTACTCCATTTGATAGATATAAATTATAAAATCTTGATCTAGAAGCATTTAAGATATAGAATCTATATTGCCTTCTTTCCACTTCTAGATTTGGCCATGCCCTGCCATTTACCAGGATAACATCCCCATAGTATGGTAGCCAAGATACAGCTGTATTTGATTTATCGCTTACTTTTCCACTGGGATAGACAACTGACCCATCCTTATAGAAGGAACAATCCTGTATAATAAGTGGGTATTTATATTTAGATACGGGCAAATCCATACTTTTAAAGTTATACCTATAGTCCTTCTTATCTTCTTTTATAATATATAGCCCTATTGTGCTCATAAGATTGCTCTTATCCTGATACCAATACAAAGCCGTTTCTTGATTATTTTCATATTTATGGTCGCTTACTCTTTTATAAAGCTTATCTAATTCATATGAAATATCTGTCTTATAACTTTTAAGTCCGTGAATATATATCCGAATCAACCTATCCGTCTTATTTCTCCACCTTACATGAATTGGAGCATATCTACTTACCTCAAAGCTAGCCCCAGGAAAAGCCCTAATATATCTAACAGTTCCCTTTGAAGTCTTAATAAGACCAGCGGCACCAATAACTGTTGTTTTAGGAAATCCATGGGGTAAGATCTGCTCTTTAAAACTGCATATATCTATAAAATATAAGTACTCTTCTACCCTAGCTTCTTTATAATCATTCTTTCGAGTTTTAATTAAGATTGGGTGAAAGATATGGGGCTTATATAATTGATTTTTATATTTTGGTATAATTTTGGGATCAAGTTTTTCTTTTTCTCCAATATAAATATATTTACATCTCCTATATTTAACAATATTCTTAAAATTATTAATAACATAATAAATAATTATTTTTGAACAGTTTTGTAACATACGACACCTCGTTTCTTATAAGTGACTATATTATTCTATGTGTCTCTTACAAAAATGTTCATATTTCGACAATCGCTACTAACAGATCAAACTCATTATTGTTCAAAGAAAAATATATCCAAAAATTATATGTAAGTACACAAGCAGTCAAACATACATATAATCAGACACTCTAATAAATTATATAAAACGATTAAAACATGGCTAGTTGTCAATACTCCTGTCAAGGAGGTGAATATTTGATTTCATTTATAAAGACCTATAATATAATAAATATTCGCAAAAAGTTAATTCTTCTATATATACTTAATGTTTCAGACATATTATTTACACTTGCCTTATTGCGAACAGGCCTCTTTCAGGAAATAAACATATTTATGGTCAGCGTAGTTGAAAGCCCATTAATTAGCATAATTCTTAAGATTATACTCCCAGCAGGGACACTTNACTATCTCTATAAAAGAATACGCCTTACAGACGCCAAACAACTACGNGCAGCTAATATTGGGCTTCTAATATCATTAACTTTATACTCACTAGTTAATCTTTCACACATATTATGGGTTCTGCTCCTTCCATTTTTATATAATATGGCATAACAATTATTTTCATCAATTTGCTTTCTAACATATCTTAAATTAAATATCATATATTATTGTATAAATTAATTGGGGGGCGCTATAATGTATGAGAATAATGAAAGACAAAGAAACATCAACTCCATGGCTAATAACATAATGACCGTCTCAGGAAGAGCTAGCGTAACAGCCATACCAGACATAGCAGTAATTAGACTAGGTGTTATGACCACAGGTGACAACCTAACTAGGGTTCAAGAAGATAATGCAAGAATAAGTCAAATGATTCTAGAAGGACTTCGACAGATAGGTGTTAGTGACATAAAAACTCACCAATATAATATTGATAGATTATATGAATTTGAGAACGGTACACGAATTGATCGAGGCTATTTTGTACGTAATATATTTGAAATAAGAACAGATATGCTTAATATGACAGGTGCTATTATTGATACGGCAGTATCTTTAGGGGCCAATCTTGTAGAATTAATTAGCTTTGAGGTATCAGCTATAGATCAATATTATCTTGAAGCCTTGAATATGGCTTTATCAAACGCCACTGATAAAGCCATATCCATGTCCAATGAACTTGGAGCCATGCTAAATCCACTTCCAATAAGAATTGTTGAAAACAGTAATCAACCCACTCCCATTGCACGGTCCTTCCTAGGAGAAGGACAATTTGCAACCCCTATAGAAGNTGGAACAACCGAGATTGAAAGTTCAGTAATCATGGATTTTACATATTTATAAGTTTTCTTATAAGTTACAAATTTATTTATATGATAATAACTGCTTAGCTATATATTCTTCCTCTAATGGTTTACTCAAAAGAAAACCCTGTATATAGTCACAGCCATTTGAGCTTAAGAATTTTAGCTGTTCCTCATTTTCCACTCCTTCAGCCACTACTTCTATACCAAGCTGATGGGCCAGATTAATGAGATGTAATATAATCTGGTTCATCGCATTTTCTTTATTTATTTTATCAATAAATGATTTATCTATTTTAAGTACATTAATCGGTAGCATTTGAAGATAATTCAAGGATGCATAGCCAGTTCCAAAATCGTCTAGGGCTATTCTTATTCCCAGTTCTCTTAACTGACCTATTATCTCCACTATATACTCAGGGTATGATATTAATACGGATTCAGTAATCTCTAGTTCAAGATATTTGCCATCGAATCCAGTTTCATCAAGAGCATCCTTAATCATTTGAACAAATGAAGGCTCAATCATCTGAACTACAGAGATATTTATTGAAACAATGGGTCTTACATTGTATTTTCTGTGAAACTCCTTAAACTTAGTTAAAACATTATTTATTATCCATTTCCCCATATCTATTATTATCCCTGTTTCTTCAGCTATGGGTATAAATTGATCCGGGCTGACAAATCCAAAAGCAGGATATTCCCATCTGGCCAAGGCCTCAAACCCACGGAGAGAACCGTTTTTACAATTATACATAGGTTGATAAACCATATATAATTCATTATTTCTAACAGAATATATTAAGCCATTCTCCAATTGAATTCGTTCTAGTATCTCCTCTTGCATCTCATGGGTATAGAACTGAATATAATCCTTGCCTGATTCCTTGGCAGTATTCATAGCAATAAAAGAACTTCTTAGTAACTCAATTCCATCCTTTCCATCATTGGGATATTCAGATATACCAAAGCTAGCACTTACAAAATACTCCCTACCAAATAGGCTTACTGGCTCGTCTAAAACCTTTCGGAATTTATCGATATAGTTCATAAGACTCTCTCTATCCATATCCCTCTTAATTAATAAAGAGAATTCATCACCATCAAGATGTCCGAGAAGATCACCTTCCTTAATCAAGTCATTCCATCTACGGGAAACATAGCGAAGGACCTCATCGCCAACACTGTATCCCCCTATTTCATTAATCTTTTTAAAATCATCCATATCAAAATATATCAGATAAAACCTTTGCTTATTGCCCTTACTTATTAAATTCTCCACTTCATCCAAAATCGTTTTTCTATTAGGAAGTCCTGTAAGACTATCATAATACACAAGTTTCTTAAGTATCTTACTGTTTTCCTTACTAATATATGTATGGTAATAAATATCCTTTAAATACCTTCTGATAATTTTAGTATAATAGTATACGGCTAATAGGATAATAATCGAGCTTAGTGGGAATATTACAAGCCATCTCTTATTATCATCAAGCAAAAGAACAATGGCAGCCAGGCTAATCAAAAATATTGCTATACATACAAACAAACCAATCCTATGAATTGGTTTGCAAAATAATTTTCTAGACAATTCTGCATTATTATTACTATTGTTATTATTATTGTCAGTAGAATTCTTATATTTATCCTTAGTATTATGTAACATGATAGACCTCTGATGTAAAAAGTAGTATGTTATTTATTGCTTCATAATAACATACTACTTGAATTAAGTCCATCATTTGATTTCTTTTTTTAGAATATAGATTTACAACTATTTAGGATTAACCATTTCGAACATTAAAACCTATTCTTCTGTGCTTGCCTGTGCTTCACTTACAACAGCATCTTCGCTATCTTCCTCTGTCTCAACAGCTGCGGCCTTAGCCTCGCTGATAGAAGCAATAAGCTGGGTAGGATCTATATCGGTAGATAATCCCTCGGCCAGTTTTAAATCACTCACATATATACTGTCACCGTTTCCACTATCAGTCACATCAATTTCGATTGCATCTGGTATGTTCTGGGGTAATCCAGCTATTAGGATTGTATCCATCTGTCTGTTTAAAATCAAGCGCTTTTGCTTTAATAAATCGCTGCCGATAAATCTAAGCGCAACATCAACCTTTATCTCCTCAGTAAGTGAAACCTTCTGAAAATCCACATGGTGATATTCATATTTCATCGGTGTTAGATCTATAGTCTTAACCATAACATCATAACTGTTCTTATCTGAATCCTCAAGCTTGAATATAGCATTTCTACCATTATCCTTTAATGCTCTTCTAAACTCATCTTTTTTAACAGCTACTGGTATAGATTCCAATCCTTTCTGATTAATTACTCCAATAATAAAACCGTTATTAAGAAGTTTTTTATTTTCCTTCTTACTAACTTCCTTTCGAACTTCAACTTTTAAAGTCGCAGCTTGTGCCATAATTTATTCCTCCTTAATATGAATCAAATATATTATCTTGCTTTTTGCTCCTAGATTAAAATTTATAATCCATTTAAATATATCTGCGATAAGATAATTCACTTATATGCCATTTGTGTATGCAATTATTTGATGTAAAATAAAATAGCAAATAAGCATATAATAATATTTTATATAAATATATACAAATGTCAAGTTTTTGGCCCATTTAATATTCAATTTATACTTTTATGACACAAAAAGCCTGTTAATGGGAAGTAAATCTTCCTTAGAGGATCATACAAGAAAGGAGATGGCAATGAATACCATCTCCTCAATAATCATTTATTTATAATTGCTTTATTTCCTTAAGTATTATCTTATTCCTTTACGCCTCCCAATGCTACTCCAGCAATAATATATTTAGATAAGGCAAAATATACTATAAATAGTGGTAAAACAGTAAGTGCAAGACCAAGGTATACTGAACCATACTCTGTCTTATAGATGTCACCCTTAAGCTGACTTATCATAATTGGCATGGTGTATTTTTCCTTACTGGTAAGTAGTATAGATGGCATAAAGTAATTGTTCCAGCTTCCCACAAAAGCAAATATTGCTTGTGTAGCTATAGCAGGCTTCATAATAGGTATAATAATTCTGTTAAATATATGGAATTCTCCAGCTCCATCAATTCTACCAGAATTTACAATATCAAGCGATAATGTACCAATTAGATATTGACGCATAAAGAACACCACCGTAGGGGCAGCTATAGCCGGAAGAATAAGTGGCAAATAGCTGTTAGTCCATCCTATCCGATACATAAACTGATAAAAACCAATACTGGTTAACTGACCGGGAACCATCATAACAGCCAATATAAATGCGAAGAAAGGCTGACGCAACTTCCAATTATAAGCTACTAAAGCATATGCTGTCATTGAAGAAAAATATGCTGTTAGTGCTGTTACTCCTGTAGATATTATCATCGAGTTGATAAATCCTACAATAGGACTAAAGCTTTTTCCTTCAAAAACTTTATAGTTGCTTAGTAAATATTTTGATGGTATTAGGGATAAGGCATTCGATTGAATTTCGTATGTACCACGGGTAGCATTCACAAACATTATATAAAAAGGTAAGATGCTTAGTATTGCCAAAAGTATGCAAATCACATAAATAAATATTTTATATAGCTTTTGAGGTATGGTTACTTCGTGTCTCATTTTGCCACCCTCCTTGCTTCTTTATCTAATTTTCTAAGTGCTTTATACTGTTTCTTCTCAAGCTTTCTAATCTGAGCGGCATCTCTATCATACATTATTAAAAATAGTGCGGCCGAACATATGGCAATAATAAAGAACATTATTAAACTTGCNGCAGCGGCTCTGTTATAGAGATAGCTTCCTGAAAACGCTTGATTATATATAAATACTGATGAAGTAAGTGTAGCATTATCTGGAAGCCCATTATTAAATAACTTAGGAATATCAAACATATTCAATCCACCAACTAAGCTAGTTACTAAGGTAAAGAGTAAAATCGTCCTTAGGTTAGGTATAGTAATCTTAAAAAAGGTCTGCCTACTGGTGGCTCCATCTATCTCAGCAGCCTCGAATAATTCAGGATTTATACCAAGTACACCTGATACTAGGATAATCATGGTATAACCATACCACATCCAAAATTGTATAAATGATATGATTCCCCTAGAAAGTGTCTTATTCATAAGAAAAAATGATGGCGAATCAATTAGGCCCATATTCTGTAATAGTGAATTTATAGGTCCTGTTGGATATGCGAACAATTGACTAAATAATATAGCTATTGTCGCCTGAGTAATAATATTAGGCATATATAGAACCACTTTAAAAAATCCCTGACCCTTAATCTTACGACGGTTATTAGTAAACCATGCAGTAAGTAATAGTGCCAATAGAATCTGTGGAATAAAGTTAACAAGCCACATTCCAAAAGTGTTTTTTAAGGATACCTGAAATGATGGATTGTTTAATATCAATTTAAAATTAGCAAATATATCCTCTAAAAATTTAAAATTTGTTTTTCCTATTCCTTTATAATCAGTAAAACCGATTACAGTAGTAAAAACCAAAGGATATAGGTGAAAAATAATATAAGCTAAAACAAAGGGTATAGAAAATATATATCCATATTTAGCGTAACTAACGCCCTTACGTCGCATAAGCTCCACCTCCGGTATGCCAACTCTTTTATATAAGTATAGGGCGGTCGAAAGGCTTCGCCGCCCCATGTAAGAGTCTAGATTAGTTTACGATAACATCAAGGTTATCAGCAACAAGTTGTTTAAAGTCAGCAATAGCTTGTTCACGTGTTTTATTTCCTGCAGTGTACTCACGTACCTGTGAACGGAAGTGACTATTTATAGTCTCATCGTACTGTGTTAAGTTCTTACCATTAGCAAACTCACCAGCTGGTACGAATGCATCAAACATGTTCTGTCCATTTAAGAAGTCAATTTCACCATTGGAAATCTTCATAACAGCACCAGATGCAACTGTATCCTTGGTACCGCCTTCACCTGAAAATGTTCCGTTAGCCCACATATACTGTAAGCCATCTTTAGTAGCATTAAGTGTAACCCACTCAATAATTTCACCTACAGCATTAGGNATCTTGGTGTCCTTGTTAGCAAGNAACCATGAACCACCCCAGAAGAAACCAACTGGAGGCTCACATACTGCCCAATCACCGTATGTTCCTTCGCCGATCTTCTCACCACCGGAGTTACCAGCCATAACATAGTTAATTAACCAAGCAGGTCCGAAGAAACCAAATACAGGCTTCTCACCAACGCCCTTCATATCTGCATACCAAGCGTCTGTCCAGTCCTGAGTATCATTATGATAATTGTTTTCTTTAAGCTTCATGGATAAGTCTAAGAATTCCTCACGCTTAGGATCAATGGTAAGTTTACCATCTACTACCCAACCTTGGTCTGAGCTATTCTCAACTGCGTGCCAGATATCACCATCACCGGATACTATAGCATAACCCTTAGCCTTTAATTCCTCAGCTGCTTGGAAGAATTTATCCCAGCCAGGACCAATCTTACCCTTTATAGTTTCAGGATCATCAGTACCCCAAGTATCCTTAGCAAGTGAACGACGATAAATAAATGCGCCACCAGTTGCCTGATATCCAAGAGCTACAAGTTCTCCATCTGGATTTGTTCCAATTTCGGATGTGTAAGGAGCAATCTCAGATTCCTTAAGGAGCTTATCTACGTCAATTCCAAGATCCTTGTAAGGAGCAGCATACTCATAAGCATCACCCTGAGCATACTTAAGTATAAATGCAGCTTCAGCTACATAAATATCAGGTGCATCTGCACCACCGCCTGCAAGAGCCTGGTCAAGAGCTGGTTGATAAAGTCCATCTGTAGTAGCTATAATTGTTTCTTTGATTTCGTAAGGAAAATCAGGATTTAACTCTTTATATTTATGTAACATCTTAGGAACCTCATCGGTAAAAGCATAAATATTAAGTGTTTTAACGCTTGGATCATCCTTTACTTCCTTAACTTCACTGCCTGTGTCTTTCTTGTCTTCCTTAGATTCTGTCTTCTTCCCCTCATCGCTAGTCGGTTTTGAATCGTCTTTTTTTCCGCAGCCTGTTAATGCTAATGACATTAACATTAAGCATGCAAGAAACAGTGCTAAAAATCGTTTCATGTTATACCCTCCTCATAATTTATGTATTCAAAAAAATACAAATGTATTATAACAAATCTTTTTATGACAAGCTTCTCACTTATTGCTATCTTGATATCATATATTGCTTTATTTGTGCAATTTTTATATATTTGCCTATCTTAGCTTTGTATTTATTGATGTTTTTTTAGTCTTTGTTATATTTATATCAATTTTTTTAATTGAAATAACCAAGATTAATCATGTATTTTCTTATATTGATAGCAAATTTCAAGCCATTAATGAAGTTACAGTTGACAATATCTGTTTATTATACTATTTTAAAATAGATTAGATTTCTAATTAGCTTACTAAGGAGATGAGATATTGTCAGATAAGAAGAATTCAAACAAACTACATCAGGCGCTAATTGGAAGCTATTCAGCACACAAAAAATATAGCTTTCAAAAATTCCAAAAGCTTAATTTATCCACAGGGCAGCCAAAGGTTCTTTCAATTCTCTCTAATAAGGAGGGATACCTACAAAAGGACTTAGCTAAAAGATGTCATGTCGAACCTGCTACTATAACCTCTATACTTACTAATATGGTGAATAAAGGGCTTGTATATAAAGAAACTGTATATGTATCCGGTGGTAAAAAAGCAAATGCTATTTATTTAACTCAAAAAGGCCGAGATATGGCCCTTAAAATCAATAAAATAATTGATGATATTGAAGTAATAAGCTTTCAAGGTTTTGAGGAGAAGGAAAAGGAACTAATAATAGACTTACTTGTCCGTATACAGTCGAATCTTGAAAATAATATCAGAAGGGAGCAATAGCTTTGAAAAAAATCTTATTAATCTTACCAATGACTATAATATTACTATTCTCCTCATGCTCACAAAAGCATGACAAGGTAGATAATATTCCTAATGAAACTAGGATAGACTCACAAGAGGATATCGAGGCTACACCATCAGATACTGATTCCACTGATGAACAAATAATGGACGATAAATCCCAAGATGATTCTAATGTTCAATCTAATACTGATATAGAAAACAATTCAGATATACAAGATGATACCAAAGAGGAGGCAAATGAAATGGATAATGATAATAAGGAGACAAAATCCCCTGAAGTAGCTGTTGTCGATACTATTCCAGCTGAATATCTTACTAAATTATCAGAGAATAGTGGCACTATAGAGAAAATCTCATATCAGACCAAGGACTACTTTGGGGATGGCGCTGAGATTAGCAAATCTGCTTATGTATATCTTCCATATAATTATGATGAGGCAAAACAGTACAATGTACTATATCTAATGCATGGTATTGGTGGCAGCATAGACGAATGGGGTATGAATAGTGATTCCTCACAGGTTAAGATTATGATGGATAATCTGATTAATAAGGGAGAGATTGAACCCTTTATCGTAGTTACACCTAATGGACGCTCCGCTGCTGATCACAGCTCCTCTTCAGATTTTAACTCATTTTACTTGTTTGGACAGGAGCTTAGAAATGATTTGATTCCCTACATAGATAAAAATTATTCAACATATGCTGAATATGATGAGAACGGCTATGATTTAACAAAGGCCCGTAATCACAGAGCCATGGCAGGCTTATCCATGGGAGGAATGCAGACCATTAATATAGGTATGGGCGAGTGCCTTGATATTATAAGTTACTTTGGTGCATTTTCCGCTGCTCCTACCACTAATCCTGCCTCGGTTATTATAAGTAAGATGAAGGATTTTGAAGATTATGATATTCATTTCTTCTATAACATCTGCGGAACCGGTGATAATATAGCTATTGCCCCTGCATCAGCCGCTGTAGAAGGCCTAGCTGATTTATCTGATAAATTTGAAGATGGTAAAAACCTTATATGGCAAAAGGTACCCGGAGGCCATAGCTTCGGTGTATGGTATTTAGGCTTCTTCAACTTTGCCAATATAGTTTTTAAATAAACCCCTACTAATACCTTAAACGGTGATTATATTAGAGCGCAGCATTTTTTAATAGGACGAACTTTCCTATTATATAAAAAAGCCTGCGCTCTAATATCTTTTATAGGTACAATGGACTTCCATAAGGATAAGTTCATTCTCTCATTATTTATGTTCTTTGATAAATCTGCAAAGCTGTTCTACACTTTCTGTAGAAGTAGCCCAGGATGTGACAAGTCTTACCACACTATTATTATCATCTAACTTATCTATGACTATAAAACCAAACTCTTTTGAAAGCTCCTTAAGAAGTTTATTGGGCAATATCGGAAACAGCTGGTTAGTACTGGGTCTTGCATAAAAATCATAGCCACATTCTATTATAGTAGTAGCTATAACTTTTGCCATTTTATTTGCATGGCTGGCTAATTCAAAATAAAGATTGTCTCTGAATAGCTCTTCGAATTGTAAGCCCAGGACAAAGCCCTTGGCCATCATGGCTCCCCTTTGCTTTATAAGGTAGCGAAAATCCTCCTTCAGCTCATCTTTCACTATAACCAGGGCCTCGCCCAGAAGCGCCCCATTCTTTGTCCCTCCTATAGTGAATACATCTGTGAGCTGGGCAAGGTCTAAAAGCCCTAAATCATTACTATTGCAAGTAAGGGCAGAGCCTAGCCTAGCACCATCCAAGAACAAAATTAATCCATGGCTATTACACATGTTACGAATGGCCATAAGCTCAGATCTAGTGTAAATTGTTCCAAGCTCGGTTGAATTTGATATATAGACCATACCTGGCTTCACCATATGCTCATCGGTATGCTGCTTTATAGCTTTCTCTAAATGTTCTGGTGTAAGCTTACCTTCCCTATCTGCTACTACCACTACCTTATGGCCAGTAGCTTCAATTGCACCCGTTTCATGGGTATTGATATGTCCTGTCTCCACAGAGATAACACATTCATGAGGTCTTAGAAAAGATGATACAACCAATAAATTAGTCTGTGTTCCTCCTGCTATAAAATGTATATCCACCTCATTATTCTTAATATGTGCTTTTATAGCTTCCTTAGCCCTTAAGGAGTAAGCATCCTCTCCATAACCAATATTCTGCTCCAAGTTTAACTTATAGAAAGCATCTAGAATTCTAGGATGAGCTCCCTCACTATAATCATTGATAAAGCTGTACATGATAACCTCCAATATATACCTTTTATGACTTCTCTCCTATAGAGGAAAGTCCAAACAGACTTCCAAAAAAACCTAGTATTAGACTTAAGACAGGAAGCCATAAAACCATATTAGTAATTAATTCATCTTTTGGAGGCAAGGGTATAAAAGGAATAGTCGCCCCCAGGCTGTTATATGCTCCATTGATTAAAAGCACCATAGCTATTACAGCTATTATACCTCCTAATAAAGTCAGAAAAACACCAGTCAAAATATATGGAAATCCTATGAAAATTCCTGGGGAACCAAGAAGCTTTAATGTGTTGATCTGCTCCTTATTGTTATATATACCCTGACGTATCATATGGGAAAGGATAATTACTGTTGTTATACCAACAGCAGCTATCATAAGATAGCCCAATATCTCAAGAGCATATGTAATATCCTTTATCTTCTCTAGTATCTCTTGGTTGTCTCGAACATATTCTATCCCATCAACCCCTCTTAGTTCCTCTATAACAGAGTTCATTACCTCTATGTCAATGCGGATTTCTATAAATGCTTCAAAGGGATTATCATCAAAGAGCTCAAGGATTTTTGCCTCTTCTCCCAGTATCTCCTGCATACTAGCCTTGGCCTCATCTTCATCCACAATCCTAAGAGCTCTGACCCCATCAAGATTAGTAATTTTTTCTATTAATTGCTCTACTTCCTCAGATGTAAGTTCTTTTGAAAAATAAGCATTAACCTCTGCTTCTTCATTTAACATAACAACCAGACGATTTCCAACACTGGTCCCGGTAACAATTATACCAAGCAGAAGAAGAATTAAGCCCGTTCCTATAACTGAAAATATATTTGACAATAAATTCAGCCTGATAATCCTTCCAGATTCCTTTATAAAATAGCCCATATTGAACAGAAAGCTTCTCATACAAACAACCTACCTTTCTTTCTTATTACCCCTTCCGTTCTATCCTAATCCTACCACCATCAACACTTATAAAGGTCGCATTCTGCTCCTCCATAATAAGATGTGTGGCATGGGTGGTAATAATAACGGTGGTATTCTCATTCCTAAAGGATTTTAATAGCCCAAGGATATTTATTGCATTGTCATAATCAAGATTGCCTGTCGGCTCATCTGCCAATATCAGAGAAGGCTTTCGGGCAACTGCTCTAGCAATAGCCACTCTTTGAGTTTCTCCCCAGGACAGATGTTCAACCTTGGATAACTTCTTATGACCAAGACCTACCTTTTCTAAGGCTTCATTTGCCTCTTTTTTAATACATTTGGGCGTTAAACCTAAAAATCTCATTCCAATCATGACATTTTCAAGGGAAGTTCTGCCCTTGATTAATTTAAACTCCTGAAAGACTGGTCCAATGTTCCTTCTAATTTTTCTAATATTACCTTTAGAATTGTTTTTTATAGGCTTACCCATAACACTAAGACTACCTGTCGATGGATATTCTATACCCATAAAAAGCTTAAGTAGACTCGTCTTTCCTGAACCGCTAGGGCCTGTTATGTATACCAATTCTCCTGCCTTTATATTTAGATCTACATCAATAAGAGCTTGGGTCTTATCAGGATATACTAATGATAGATTGTTCGCTATAATCAATGTTTTTCCTCCTTTGAACTAGAATAAAGAACCGATGCCTATACTAAAGCTAATAAAACCATCTGCGACCTCTACATCCTTAAGCTTAATATCTATGGTTACCAGGTCACCAGCTACTTGTTCAAAATCTAATAAAAGTGGTCCATCCTTAAACAATTCATTGATAGACTCTGTCTCTAAAGCCATTCCGTAGAATGTTCCTTCTTCTGGAATAAATAAAAGTGAGCTTGTATCCCTCAACTCAAAATACCCATAAAGCACCAAACTATTATCAGGTACTTCAATCCTTACCCTACCCTGTCCAAAGCTGAATACCATCCTTGAAAGTGTAGAATTATCATTCATAATTCTATTAAATGTATCCTCATGTATGGAACCTTTTAAGCTAAAGAATGAAAATTGTAGATTCAGATCTTCCATAGTAAAATGCCCTTCATTTATTATCCGAGCATATTCATCTACTATTTCAGAGAAGAGCTTCTTCAAATTGTCCCACATCAGCTTTACATTATCAAGATGTTGCTGATATAATTCCTTTTCCTCAGACAAGGAATCAAGGTAATTCTCCTGCTCTTTTACTAGTCTCTTTCTTTCGGCTATAGGCTCTTGAAGTTCTTCCCTTTTAAGCTCTAACTTAGCTACGCTATCTGCTAAACTCTGCTTTCTTTCCTCAAGTATTAGCTTGCTCTCTTCTATAGTGGCTAAAAGCTCCCCAGTATTTCTTGAAATATCCTTTATTAAATTCAAACTTTTGATAAAGCTAGTAAGGTTCTCAGCCTTTAAAAGTATATCTAGATAAGATGCTGGACCACCACGCTGATAGCTTATTAATAGTTGCTCCATAATCTTTAGATTACTATTATAACTTTCCTCTTCCTTAGTTATAGATTTATCTAGTTCATCTATCTCTACAATAAGATCATTTATTTCCTCGGTAATCCTTGCTTCCTCTCTCTCCATCTCCTCTATTTCCTGAGTAAGTATAAAGAGTTTCTCCAAGGTCTCTTGCTCCTCTTGGCTTATTCCCTGCAGCTGTCGGTTAACCTCCTCAATAGGTTTTACCTCACCTGTAGCCTTGTAGGGCTCTACCCATATACTTAGACTAATTATAAGAATAAATATAAGTGAGTATTTCCATTTTTTCATTGTTATACGAACCCTCCCTATATATTTTCCATTAATTTACCTACAAGTTTTAGTTGAATATCTGTTTATATAATACATTATTATCCTAAATGATTAAAGCAATTTCTCAAATATCTGGTTTAAAATACATATTTTATAAACATTTCATTATTAATAGCATCTTACCCCTTGCTTGTCTGTAAATCCTTGTTATAATTAGTATGTAATAATATAATTTATGACGAGGAGAATACAGATGAATAAACACGCTAAACAGAACGAACCATTAGTAACACATCTCTATACTGCTGATCCATCTGCTCACGTGTTCGAAGATAAGATATATATATATCCTTCTCACGATTTAGAGCACGACGCCGTGTCAGACGACAGCGGAGACCAATATGCAATGGAGGATTATCATGTATTTTCTATGGATGATATTGATGCTCCCGTTGTAGATCATGGTGAAGTACTTCATGTTAAGGATGTACCTTGGGCCAGCCAACAGATGTGGGCTCCAGATGCAGCATACAAGAATGGCACCTATTATTTTTATTTTCCAGCTAAGGACAAGGATGGAATCTTCCGTATTGGTGTAGCAACATCAAAAAGCCCTGCTGGTCCTTTTAAACCTGAACCAAACTACATAGAAGGTACCTTTAGTATCGATCCTGCTGTCTTCATTGATGACGATGGCAAGGCATACATGTATGTAGGCGGTATTTGGGGCGGACAATTGGAAAAATGGCAAACAGGTGAATTTGTTGCAGACGCTGGACCTCAGAAGCCAGAAGAAGAAGCTCTTAGTGTATATATAGCTGAGTTAAATGAAGATATGATTTCCTTAAAGGAGCCACTTAAAGAATCCAAAATTCTTGATGAGAATAACAAGCCATTATTGGCAGGCGATGAGGACAGACGTTTCTTTGAGGCACCATGGGTACACAAGTATAATGGAACATATTATCTAACCTATTCAACAGGAACAAGCCACTACATCGTATATGCTACTAGTGATAGTCCTACAGGCCCCTTTGTATACAGAGGAAGAATATTAGAGCCTGTTATTGGTTGGACTACCCATCATTCTGTAGTTGAGTTTAAGGGTAAATGGTATCTCTTCTACCATGATGCATCATTATCCGGTGGCATTGATTCAAGACGTTCTATTAAATTTACAGAATTAAAGTATAACGAGGATGGAACTATCCAGACAATTCATCCTTATAACTAAACTAATAACTAAGCTAGTTAAGAACATAATAATAGTTAAACAAAAGGGATATATAGCCATTGGCTATGTATCCCTTATTTCATTGTAATAAGAAATTGCGTCCTATTATTTAAAAACACTCCGCAAGTATAAGTCAGACTTATGGTATGTATAATAACTATTAGTTTTACTAAAGTGATAACCAATGCTATAATAATATGGTGATTAAATCAACTTCGATATGATAATAAATAAAGTATGAAGGTAAATGAGGGAGTGTGTAAAATGGAAAGATATATAGGAACTATATCAAGAGGTGTTCGTGCACCGATAATAAGAGAAGGTGACGATATAGTAGATATCGTTGTAAAAAGTGTGCTAGATGCAGCAGAAAATGAAGGTTTTCAGATAGGCGATAGAGATATCGTAGCTGTGACTGAAGCTGTAGTTGCTAGAGCACAAGGAAACTATGCCTCCGTCGACCATATAGCATCGGATATCAGAAGCAAGTTCGGCAATGAAAATATTGGTGTGATTTTTCCTATCCTAAGTAGAAATAGATTCGCCACCTGCCTTAAGGGAATTGCTAGAGGGGCAAAAAAAATCACCCTACTACTTAGCTATCCCTCAGATGAGGTGGGGAACCATCTTGTAGATTTAGATACACTGGATGAAAAGGGCGTTAATCCATGGACTGATGTATTAACCGAAGAGAATTATCGTCAACTTTTTGGTTGCTATAAACATCCTTTTACAGGTGTAGATTATATTGAATATTATAAAAACATTATTAAAGACGAGGACTGTGAAGTTGATATACTACTAGCAAATGATTGTCGTGCAATTCTAAAGAACACCAAGCATGTCCTATCTTGTGATGTCCACTCTAGAGAAAGAACCAAAAGACTTCTTAAGGAGGCCGGGGCAATAACTATCTATAGTCTTGATGATATCCTTACCTCATCTATAGATGGTAGCGGCTATAATGAAGCCTATGGACTTTTAGGCTGCAATAGAGCAACAGAGGATACAGTCAAGCTCTTTCCCCGTGAATGCCAACCAATTGTGGACGGAATCAGTAAAGCATTTTATGAACTTACAGGTAAACATGTAGAAGCCATGGTATATGGCGATGGAGCCTTCAAAGACCCCATCGGTAAGATATGGGAACTAGCAGATCCTGTCGTATCTCCTGCTTACACCAGTGGTTTAGAAGGACAGCCTAATGAAGTCAAACTAAAATACCTTGCTGATAATGATTTTGCCCATCTAAAGGGCGATGAGTTAAAGGAAGCCATCTCTGAATATATACGTCACAAAGGGGATAATCTTGTGGGAGATATGGCATCCCAAGGTACTACACCAAGGCGTTTAACTGATTTAATAGGCTCCCTATGTGATCTCACCTCCGGAAGCGGTGATAAGGGAACACCTATCGTGCTGGTTCAGGGATATTTTGATAATTATACTAAGTAAGAGAAAACCATATAAAATGCCCTGATATGTATGTCTTTAAAGGACTAAAAAGTCTGTAACGACTATACATATCAGGGCTTGTTCTTATTCGGATAAGATATTTACTCTTCTTAAGATTTCCTTTATTCGTAAGATGTGATCTTTGCTAGGCTTTTCTAGTGGTGGCGTGACTACATCCTCCATAGATATTCCTCGGAGCACCATAGCCTTCTTAACTAAGGGTACGAAGGGTATTCCGAATTCAAAAAGCTGCGCCAAAATGTCCATTTGTTTTTGATAGAATGATATCTTTTCTATATCATTTTCATGGAAGGCTTTTACCCAGCCTGAGCCAACCTCAGGAGCCACATTAGTAAGTCCGCCTATAACTCCACTCCCCCCGCTCAAGACATTATGAGCGAAATTATCATCATAACCTGAATATATTTCAAAATCAGTAAACTCAGGAAGTATGGTGTCTATAAGCCTACGGGTATGAGCAAAATCCACTACTGTATCCTTACAGCCAACTATATTATCATGCTTTCTTCGAAGCCTAAGCATCAGCTCAGGCGTCAAGTCATAACCTGTTCGTTCTGGGTAATTATAGATATATATATTAGTGTCCACCGCATCAGCAATTGCATCAAAATATTCTTCTACACTAGATACAGACAAGGAAAAATAGTAGGGAGGTACGATGATTACCCCATCAGCCCCTTTATCCTTGGCAAATTTGGTTAATTCAATAGTATCATCCTGCCTCATACATCCAGTACCAACGATAAGGGGAACCCTGTGATCTATATGTTTAACCGCCTCAACAATAAGCTCCTTCTTCTGCTCCATTGTCATGGCAAAGAATTCACCTGTACTACCCATTAGAATAATACCGTCTATACCACCCTCTATAACAAAATCCCATATTCTATGATTCGCTTCAATATCAAGATTATAATTATTATCAAAAGCCGTAACAACCGGCGTAATAAATCTAGCCTTCATCACTTTCTCCTTTCAACTTCTTCAATTCTTCTGTACCGGGTGCCGGTTTTTGTANCTTTCGTCTGTACCAGGTACTGACTTTGGTACCTGNTACAGATCATCTCTGTCTTTGTACCTGGTACAGTTCTCTTATTCGTAACCTGCACCTTCCATGGCTGATAAAGCAAGGGATGTATAACGCTTTAAAAGTCCTTTTCTTACAGGTCTAGGAGCAATTCCTTCCCTATTGGCCCGTTCTTTTAGTATCTTTTCAATCTCTACAGGCTCTTTTAAGCTACCTTTAATACCTACACAATTGATTTGTCTGGCCTGGATATCATATTCAATGATATCACCTTCTCTAATATATGCTAAGGGTCCACCTACTGCTGCCTCCGGTGATATATGGCCGATGGCAGCCCCCCTGGTTGCTCCAGAGAATCTTCCGTCTGTTATTAGTGACACAGTACCATTTAGCCTCGGATCACACACTATAGCCTCTGTAGTCATAAACATCTCAGGCATACCAGAACCTCTTGGTCCTTCATAGCGTATAACTATCATATCACCTGGATTAATTTCCCCTTTAACTACTGCCCTATGGGCCTCCTCCTCAGAATCAAATACTCTGGCAGGCCCCCTATGCTTATATAGTTTTTTATCACAGGCTGAGTACTTTACAACAGAACCCTCTGGAGCTATATTACCCTTCAATACAGCAATTGAACCCATCTCATCGGCTTTATCAGGGGGTATTATTAAATCTTCTCTAGTAAGGCCATAATTGGCTAGATAGCCCAAATTACGGGCAAAGAAATTCTCCCTTTGTAAATCCTCTAGGTTTTCTCCCAGACTCTTACCTGTTACAGTCATTACATCTAGATTAAGATAGTCCTTAAGATATAGCTGAACCATCGGTATAGCCCCAGCAAACCAAAAGGCTTCCGTAGGAAACTCACCGCTAGGTGTTACATTAACCATATGAGGAATCTTATGATTAATTTCATCAATTTCTTCTGGATCTAATATAATTCCCAGCTCTCTAGCTATAGAAGGCATATGTATCATAGCATTAGTTGATCCACCAATTGCACTGTGAATAACAAATGCATTGTAGAAGGCCTCTTTAGTCATAATCATGCTTGCTTTTATGCCCCGATTTACCAAATCCATAATCCTTCTTCCTGCATCTCTAGAATACTGAAGGATATCTCTCATAGTTGCAGGTACAAGAGCACTACCCGGTAGAGCTAAACCCAAGGCTTCAGCCATACATTGCATAGTACTGGCTGTTCCTAAGAATGCACAGGCACCATAGGAAGGACAGCCCGTTATCTTATAATCTCTTACCTCTTGCTCAGATATCTGCCCCTCTCTCTTTTGTCTTAAGGAAATATCTCCTGCCTTCATAGAGGTAGCCATATAGGGGCTGGGTCTCATACTTCCACCAGGAATAAATATGGTGGGAATATCAAGCCTTGCCGCTGCTTTCAGATGAGCTGGCACTGATTTATCACAGGAAGAGGTAAGTATCAGTCCATCCCAAGGAGTAGCAGATCCATGTATCTCTACCATATCGCATATAGCTTCCCTAGAAGCTAGTATATAATTCATTCCATCATGCCCTTGGGCACAACCGTCACATATATCTGTAGCATGAAAATGTGCTGGATAAGCTCCGCATTCAAAGACACCGTATTTTGCCTGCTCAGTCAATTGATTAAGATGCACACTTCCCGGATGGCTGTCACCGTATACATCCTCTATAAGTATCTGTGGCTTAGTAATATCCTTTTCATCCCAACCGGAACCCAGCTGCAGTGCATCATATTGTGCCCAAAGCTCTCTCTCAGGGGTACTTTTTTGTATCTTCTGTCCCATATATATCCTCCCTAGTCACTAAAATAAACTGCTTATTGTAAAGAACTGTCCTTCTAACCTTCCTATTCTTCTATTAACTCAAGATAATTAGTTACAGCATATAGAAGCTGACCCTCATATTCTATTCTTGACCAACCATTACTACCTATACCTGTCCTTAGTGCGACCTGTCCATTTTCTAAGGCTACTACAATGGTATCGTCACTATCGGTACTAGGGACCAATCTTAGATTAGTTACAATCTTGGCTGTTACTTTCTCATTCACCTCTGTAAATGTTATTCCTGCTTCTGGATTCTCTAAACTGGGCTTTAATTGCTCTTGGTAGTTTAGATTTGTTGTAAGATAATCAGTTACAGCATATAAGGTTTTTCCCTTATATTCCACTCTTGACCATCCGTTATCTCCTATCCCAGTCCGCCTTGCCTGATCACCATAATATAGAACCTCAATCACCTTGCTACCCGTATCTGTACCAGGAATGTCGCGAAGATTTGTTAGTTCCTTAGCAGTCACAGTCTCATTTACCTCCTTAAAACTAATAAGTGCTAAAGGATCAGCACTAACCTCGTCTACTGGAGTATCATCCTTAGGAGCTGCAGCCTTTTCAAATCCAAAATAAGCAATATTTAGGTCAACCGAACCCTTAATACCAGGTACCTTTCCATTATTGGTATATTGCCACATTTCATGTAGGTCGGTATACGAGGATTTGGAGTTAAGCGCTAGTTGATCAGGATATTGTGCAACCCATATCCTATATTTTTTTGTTAATAGATCCTTATCCCAATCCCTGTTGTCCTCAAGCTCATTTTTTGAAGCATAGAACATAGGCAAATAACCCTTATCCTTAACAAAATCAAGAAATACTGTAGCTAGATTTGATCTTTCCTCCTTGGTCAGCTTATACTGTCTATTATTTGGATCCGTAAAGCCCTCACAGTTATAGGCTACAGGATAGGTAATCTTATAGGGTGCAATAAAATCAGTAACCCATCTAGCCTCTTCCTCGGCTTCCTTTTCATTAATAGCCGTTGAAAAGAAATAGGCACCAAGCTTGATACCTTGCTTACCCGCCTGCTGTAAGTTGTATTTAGCATATGGGTCCTCTGTAATTTCTCCACTAATCTGAGTTCTATATCCCACCCGTATCATGGCAAATTCCACACCGGCCTCCTTAACCTTAGCCCAGTCTATAACCCCTTGCCATTTTGCCNCATCTATACCATAGGTGATATCATCTGTTTCATTCTTTGAATTCTTTATATCCCTTACATCCATACTAACCCCTGAACTACCCTCTTCTTGGGGATCCTCTGCATCAACAAGCTGTTCAGGCTTGGGACTAACAGCTTCATTATCTAGCTCATCATCATATACGCTTTCTTTATCTGCTTCTTCATTATCAATATTTTCAGTATCCTCCTCATCACCTAAATCTATATCTTCATTATTTGAGTGACCATTACCCTTTAGCATGCTTAGATCTGGCTCCTCATCTTCTAAATCAATAGAATTATCTGGAGCAGATTCATCATTATTATCATGGTCATTAGTCTGAATATTAGCTTCAATCTCATTATTATTATTTTCTTCTGTTTTAAAGATTCTACTAGCAAATACGATTATATACACAAGAANTACAGCAGATACAACTATGGAAACTCCGTAAAATATTAATTTTTTCTTATCCATAACCTTCCTCTTTCATATATAGCCGATATGCCTTAGTATCAAGATTTACCAACTAATATAATTTAAAATGTTCTATTAGTTATAAAATATCCTACCACCAATATTCCCAGCGCAATCCTATACCAGCCAAAGGCCTTAAAGTCATTACGCTTAATATAGCTCATAAGGAATTTTATAGCAACTATAGATACGATAAAAGCCACTGCCATACCTGTTAATAATACTGCAAGCTCCATACTTGTAAAGTCTAAACCAAACTTTAATAGCTTTAGAGCACTGGCTCCAAACATAATAGGTATCGATAGAAAGAATGAATATTCAGCAGCTATACTACGGGAGCACCCAAGTAATATTGCCCCCAGTATGGTTACTCCTGAACGGGAGGTTCCTGGCATCAAGGACAAGACCTGTATAATACCTATTAAAAATGCAGTCTTATAGGTCAAATCATTAAAGCTGTTAATCTTAGTATCTCTATCTTTATTACGATTTTCAATCATTATAAACAAAACACCGTATACAATCAGCATGACTGCTACCATTATATAATTATAAAAATGCTGGTCAAACCAATCATCAAAGAGAACTCCCAATATTCCTGCAGGTATTACTCCTATTATGACCTTATACCAGATAGCCATGGTATCCATTTTTTCTTCTTTTGATTTTTTAAATGAAAACGGATTTAATTTATTAAAATATAACAAGACAACAGCTAGAATTGCCCCCAACTGTATTACCACACGAAACATCTCCATAAACTCAGCACTAGCCTTAAATTCAACGAATTCTTCCACTAGAATCATATGCCCTGTACTACTAATTGGAAGCCATTCTGTTATACCTTCTACAATACCAAGTAAGATAGCTTTAAGTATTTCGAACACTATAGTTCTCCCTTCTATTAACATAAATAATATGTAATCTAGCACAAATTACCTTGCTATTATTCTAATAATAAATATCTATGAGCATATCATTTTTTTTGAGAGTTTGCAAGAAAATCTACCCACATTATAAGCTATATGCATATAATTTAACATATATTAACTTTGATAATTATTTTTATACTGTATAGTAATAATAACATTAGAAACTTAGCAAAATATTAAAATAGTGAGGTAAGCATATGTCTGATAATAATAAAATAAAATTTCTTTTGGGTAGTAATACAAAAATAGGCTTTGTCTCCTTATTTGATGAGCTCAGGAACCCCCTTGAAGGCAAAAGACTATATATAATTAAGGGAGGGCCTGGAAGTGGTAAAAGTTCATTGATGAAAAGAGTTCTAAAAGTTTTGGAAGCTAAGGAGCATTCTATAGAGTATTTTCATTGTGCCAGTGATCCTGGTTCTCTAGATGCCTATATAGATTATGATTCAGGTATCGCTATGGTGGATGGTACAGCACCACATACAATGGATCCCAGATATCCGGGCGCTTACGATACTATAATCAATATGGGAGACTGCTGGGACGAAAGCTCTCTTATGGCTTATAAGGATGAGATAATACAACTGAGCGATACCATATCCAGTTGTCATCAGATGGCTACAGCCTCTATTGCATCTGCCGCTGATTTTCTTAATAATAATATGACTATGGCTAAGCCCTATGTGAAATTAAATGTAGTTAATGACTTTGTCAGAAAACTAATAAATGATATAAAGGGCACTAATAAGGGCAAAGTTAAAAAAAGGCTTCTTAGCGCAGTATCTGTAGGCGAAACAGTATTCTTTAATGAGACTATCGCAGCCTATGCTGATAAGATTTATGTAATACCTGATATGTGGGGGGCCGCTTCTAAGGCCTTATTGTCAGCCCTTGCCCATGAGGCTTCTTTATTGGGGTTAGAGCATATTATATGCTACTGTTCCATACGTACCCCCCATAAGATAGATCATATTATATTTCCATCTGCAGCTATAGCTGTTACAACCAGTAATTCCTTTCATTCAATTAAAGACAATAAACATTATCTTGTTACCAACCTTATGGAAGAAATTCCAGATACCTATATAGACCGTATGTCATTGCATCTTAATATATCAAAGGAGCTAATAGATCTGGCTACCGATCATATCAAAGATGCTAAGCTTATGCATGATGATCTAGAAGCCTTCTATATAAAGGCTATGGATTTTTCTAAGGTTGACCCAATATTTAATAGAATTATTAGCGAGAATAAATTATAAGTGATAAGTTCATTAGGATTTGAATGATTTAAGCCCCATAAGTTGGAGATAAAAAACCAACTTATGGGGCTTATTCATTTGCTTTATGACATTTATCAATACTTATTTTCTTTTATTATTATGAACCTCATACATTCTTTTTCATATTATGATATTAGCTTACGCTAAATCTTTTATTCTAGGCTAAGTATTATTTATTTGGAGGTTATATAATATGTTAAAGCTTCATAACGCTTCAATAGGAAGCGTTGTCAAAGTAGATGATCTTACTTCAACAGGTTACCTAAGAGAAAGAATGTTAGCTCTTGGCTTAACTAAGGGTGCAAGAGTCGAGGTTATTAGACGAGGTCCTTCCGGTGACCCTACGGTATTCAATATACGTGGTGCTATGATTGCACTTAGAAAGGAAGAAGCATCCTTAGTCACTATTTCATAAAGGCTTTTTATCTTTATAATGAATCAA
>JGI24710J26742_10000263_pt1 | contig 48988 bp, 51 predicted proteins | sample BioPla2DNA2_FD_26742 | JGI IMG/M metagenome (IMG submission 26742) | reverse complement strand
GTGTATGTTCTTCTTTTACTTTTTGGCATAATGATTTCTCCTTTACCTTAGTCATTTAAAGACCTGTCCAAAAACATTATACCATTTCCCTGCCCTCAAGATGACATCTCTTTGTCATTCTGAATGAAGTGAAACGAAAATGAAGAATCTTTTGCGTTGGCGTTTAAGATTCTTCAACTCCGATACGCTCCGCTTAGGATGATAGCTTGTACAAACATAATTAAGCGGCGTGGCTGCTGCGATTTAAAGCGGAGCATGGATTGGGATTCATTTTAAGAGACGCATCTGACTCACTCCATAGGCACCTTAATATCTTTGTTTTCTTGTCTAGTATTCCATACCAATTTTTAAGATTTCCATTTCTTCCGGAATCATGTAATGTCTTTTCTTTGATAATATGCCGTACAGTGCTTTTTCAAAGTTTTCAGGCTTCACACAACCTGTTTCTTTAATAAGTTTTCCAAGCAGGTATACATTAGAAAATGTTTTATTACCACGTTCACTTGCTAATTGGGTTGCTGGTATTTCAAAGACTTTAATATCAGATCTTTTTGATTTTCTATGAACCATTGAGCTGTCGGTAACAATTATTCCACCTGGTTTAACCCAGCTTTCAAATTTATCAAGGGAAGGATTATTCATTACAATCAGCGCACTGCAGGAATTTAATACTGGAGAAGCTATTTCCTGCTCTGATATAACCACCATACAATTGGCAGTACCACCTCTCATTTCCGGTCCATATGAAGGTAAAAATGATACTTCTTTATCTTCCAGCATACCGGCATAAGCCAACAGCCTTCCTGCAGACAGAATTCCCTGCCCACCAAATCCTGCTATAATAAATTCATTAAGAAACATAGTCTAAACCTCCAAGTCTGCGCCGACAAAAACGCCAAGCGGATAATGCGGAATCATTTCATTTTCAACACGTTTCATTGATTCAACAGGATTGAGTCCCCAGTTTGTAGGACAGGTGGACAGAATCTCTACTAATGAAAAACCCTTCCCGGCAATTTGAACCTTGAACGCCTTTTTAACAGCCGCTTTAGCTTTTTTGATATTCTTAATATCGTGCAATGACACTCTTTCAATATAAGCCGGTCCTTCTAGTGTAGCCAGCATTTCACACACTTTTATCGGAAAACCGCTGTAACTGGCATCTCTCCCATAGGGAGTTGTTGTGGTAACCTGTCCTAAAAGAGTTGTGGGTGCCATCTGGCCTGATGTCATACCGTAGATGGTATTATTAATAAAGATGACTGTGATATTCTCCGATCTGGCAGCAGCATGAACAATTTCTGCTGTTCCTATGGCAGCAAGATCTCCGTCTCCCTGATATGTAAATACTATGCTCTCAGGTAAACTTCTCTTTACACCTGTTGCTACAGCAGGGGCACGTCCATGTGCAGCCTGAATCATATCACAATTGAAGTAAAGATAATTATTATAGGCACAACCCACCGGAGAAATCCCAATGGTTTTACCTTCGATTTCAAGTTCATCTATAGCTTCTGCTACAAGTCTGTGTGCAATTCCATGAGTACATCCCGGACAATAATGCATTGGTACATCACATAATGCATCAGGAGCTTTAAATATAATTGCCATTTCAGCTCTCCTCTCATAAAAAAGTTTACACAGTTTTATCTGTGTTTTTCCTTTATTTCCATAACTTTTGTCATAATATCTTTTACTGTTGGAATCATCCCGCCCATTCTTCCTGTAAAGTAAACGGGTTTTCTTCCGTTAATGGTAATTTTTACATCCTCAACCATTTGCCCTGCACTCATCTCGACTGTTAAGAATGCTTTTGGAATATTAATAACTTTCTCGAAAGCATCAACAGGAAACGGAAATAATGTAATTGGCCTGACAAGCCCTAGCTTAATGCCCTGCTCAGCAGCTTCCTTAATTACACCCTTACAGATACGGGAAACTGAGCCATATGCCACAAGGATTATTTCTGCATCCTCGCAGTTATATAATTCATAACGCTGTTCATTCTGGCTTATTAGCTTATATTTGTCCTGAAAACCAATGTTCCATTGTTCCAAAACAGCAGGATCAAGGTGAATAGAAGTAACCATGTTATGTTCACGTTTGTTGTCGTGTCCGTTTGCTGCCCAAGATTTATTAATATCTTCAACTATCTCTTCATCACGGAAGTTTACAACCTCCATCATTTGTCCCAGTACACCGTCTCCTAAAATCATAGTCATTATGCGGTAACGGTCGGAAATATTAAAGGCCTCAACAGTCATTTCATATAGTTCCTGAACTCCTGCTGGTGCTAATACTACCATGCGATAATCACCATGGCCTCCACCCTTTGTAGCCTGGAAATAATCACTTTGTGAAGGTTGAATTCCCCCGAGACCGGGGCCACCCCGCATTATATTAACAATAACTGCCGGTAACTGGGCTCCGGCTATGTAAGAAATCCCTTCCTGCTTCAAGCTGATTCCGGGACTCGAAGATGAAGTCATAACACGTTTTCCCGCACTTGCAGCACCATATACCATATTTATGGCTGCTACTTCACTTTCTGCCTGTAGAAAAACGCCCCCTACCAACGGCATTTTTTTTGCCATATAGTGCATAATCTCTGTTTGTGGTGTTATGGGATAACCGAAATAATGTCTGCATCCTGCACGTATCGCAGCTTCAGCAATGACTTCATTGCCTTTCATTAATAGCTTTTGTCCCATGTTGCTCCTCCTTTTCTACTTCTCTACCGTAATAACGCAATCAGGGCAAATAGTAGCGCAGAAAGCACAACCAATACATTTATCCATCTCGACTACCTCGGCCGGAAAATAACCCTTTGCATTAATTCTGTCTTGATTCTCAACAATGATTTTCTTAGGGCATACTTCAATGCATAAGCCGCAGCCCTTGCATCGTTCTTCCCTAAAAGTGACTTTAGCCATATTATGCTGCTCCTTTATTATCTAAAATTCTGAAGTAATTTCTAACAAAACCACTATTAGACTAGTTTAAATCTTATTTCGTACCTTGTCAATAAAACAGTTTATTACATTATCGCATTACATTAATATAGTAAAAAAGATGCCGGAGTAAAAACTCAGGCATCTTGAAACAAACCAATCAAATCAGGGGGAAATGATTGATTACTTTACAATATATAAATCCTTGTTTAGATAGGATCTAAGCAGGAACATCACAGATTGTTCACGGGTACAGGTATCATTAGGACCGAAATTACCTTTTCCGTCGCCAACAGTAATCTTGTATTTTGCCATGAATTTAGCAGGGTTAATTCCATACTGCAAAAATCCTGCCTGATCTTTAAAGTCTGCAACATCTTTTACATCGTTTGCTATAAAATCAGGTGTAACTGTCTCGAAACAGGCAGTAAGTGTTCTGGTAATCATAGCAGCCATTTGCTGACGAAGCAAATTATCTTTTGGCAAAAACTTACCTTCTCCTACTCCGTATACTATACCAAGATTAAGTGCTTTCAAAACTTCCGGATTTGTGCTATCTATGAACCTTTCTGTTGGATGAGGCTCAGCCTTTTTGCCTGTTACTATTTCATAGAAATTAACGGCAACCTCTGCAAATTCCTCACGGGTTATGGGAGCGTTCATCTTTCCCTTTATACTTTCTGTTATAAATCCAAGCTCCGCTGCCTGATCCAGCTCGCCTACAGCCCAGGGACTTGCTGATTCATATGCAGTTGTGCCAATCTTTACGATATTGGAAAATGGAGAAACTACACGGGAGCTTTCAACCGGTTCATATGCATATAGTACTCTGAAATAGTATTCGTTTTCTTCTATTACTATCTTGTCTATATAGTCTTTTTCGATAGGGTCGAAGTTATCACTTGTGCCAAAAGGAATAGCTCCCCACCAGTCGTGGCCTTCTTTTTCAGAGTACCATTTTTCGTTTCCCACCTTAAAGTCAACCTTTACACCAATGGGAAAAGTTTGATTAATTTTAGCAACGGATTCAGGGTTTGTCCAGTTTAAAGCAAAATACGGCTTTTGGTTATCGTCATACTTTAATTCCACCTTAAGATCCTTTGGTGCTTCAATGGTCTTTGGTGGTTCAACCGAAGCGTTTCCGCCCATAGACACCTCATTGGAATATGGTGAGGTTATAAAATCATCACCTTCTTCAATATAGTAAGGTTCAAAGGCAAATCTCATTCTGAATGTATACTTTTTATTTGCAAGATCAATATCCTCATCATTATCATATCCAAAAGACCAATGGGTAAAAAATCCTTCCTGTACATTACTTTCATCCGATGCTATATTGCCTACATAACCAAAAAAGTTAACATCGGTTTCTTTGTCCCAATCATAAGTAGTACTGTTTACTTTAGGTACATCAAAATGCCATGGACCATTATCAACCTTCCAGTCGATGCAATAATATAATTCTCCATCCCATTCTTCATTTTCTAATGCATCAACAACACTTTGAGGCAGTGTCCACCGTATCCTGATGCCCTGGTCATAATAAAGACTTACATTTTGAGGTGCTTCCAGACTGACTGGGTTGTCGGCAAAGCTAAATACTGAAGCGGGCAAAATAAGAACCATGGCAAGAATTAGTGCAAATAACCTCTTTTTCATTAAGCATAACCTCCTGTAAAATTATATTATTAATAGCTCACCGCTACCGGAATCATAGAAGCTTAACTTAAATACTATTTTGGCTGACAGAAAATGCATTTCATAACATCTTCATTATAGTGCTCATCACATACCCAGGCACCACATTGGTGGCAGCGATTAAAATACTTCTTAGACTCATTCCATGCTGCTATTAACACTTGATCTATAGTATGATAATCATATACATCTACCGTATGACTTTTATCTACTGCTATGCAATAGAATGTAACCTTGTATCCACCCTCGACGGCTGATATATCAAATTTGCAGGGATAAGAGCTTTCCACATAATTGTCCATGATTGCTATTTAACCTTTCTTTTTTTCTTTTTTTAGTTAAATATTGCAAGAGACATTTAAAATGTTGTTTTTTAATGTATAATTAAATATGTGAAAAGTTTATAACGAGAATAAGATGTTCCTCCCATTTAGATGCGGTACATTTTACTGTCTAGCCTCGAGTTTCAACGACTCGGCACCTGTTGGAAATCTATTGCCGCTGTATTGATTATATTTTCAATTCCTATAAATGTAATCACCCTAAGGGTGATTTATGGAAAAGAAATGAGGAAACACCATGAAGAATATAAAAATTATTTGCTTTTCATTACTAATACTAATTATTACAGGTTGCGGTAATAATATTCTTCTTAACCCAAATGAACCTGTCATAATAACGTTATGGCATAATTATGGCGGGCAAATGGAAGAAACAATGAATGAATTGGTTGACGAGTTTAACAGTACTGCAGGTAAAGAACAAGGGATTATTGTTAATATTACTTCTGTCTCCAGTTCCTCTGCACTATATGATAAGATCGTCGCTTCAGCTGATGGTATCCCCGGTTCTTCCGAGCTTCCAAATATAACAACAGGCTATCCCAAATCAGCAATTGTTCTAATGGAAAATGATAAAATTGTTGACCTGATAGATTATTTTTCTCAGGAAGAGTTAGATCAATACTTACCAAGATTCATTGAAGAGGGAATAATATCCGGCAAATTGGTTGTTTTCCCTACTGCCAAATCCACAGAAGTACTTTTCCTTAACAAGACGCTCTTCAATCGCTTTTCTGATACTACAGGGGTGAGTATTGATTCTCTGTCGACCTTTGAGGGTATTTCAGAAGCAGCAATTAAGTATTATGAATGGACTGATGTTCAAACTCCTGACATACCGAACGATGGCAAGGCATTCTACACATCGGATTCCTGGTTTAATATTGCACAAGTAGGGCTGAACCAGCTTGGTGATGACTTTATTGTGAATGAAACCATTAATTATTCAGATAATTATAAAAGAATATGGGATTCATATTTTGAAGCTGCTTTCAAAGGTGGCTTTGCCCTTTATAACGGCTATTCTTCTGATCTTGCAAAAACAGGTGATATCGTCTGTTCAACAGGTTCCACCGCAGGGATTCTTTTCTATGGAAACACTATTACATATAATGATAATACAAAAGAACATGTTGAATATGAAATTCTGCCTTACCCGATTTTTAAAGGTGGTAAAAAAATTGCATTACAACGGGGCAGCGGTATGATTGTAACAAAATCTACAAAAGAAAAGGAATACGCCTCGGCCCAATTTTTAAAATGGTTTACTGCACCAGACCAGAACATTAAATTCATATCTGAAACAGGTTACCTGCCTGTTACCAAGGAGGCCTTTGACATTAAAATAAATGAGAACATAAATATAATAGAGAATGACAATATCAGAAAGCTATTGAAAACTGCTGTTACAATGTATAATGAATATGATTTTTACATTCCTCCGGTTTTCGATGGTTTTGATTTAATGGAAAAGAGCTATAACGAAAAAATAAAACAAATAGTGGCCGATGCCAGAACTGATTATTTAACAGCTCCTGATACAAAAAATACCGATGAAGCTGTTAATAGTGTATCGCAAATTGTTTTCAAAACCTTTATTGAGAAGAATTAAGCTGAGGTGAATCCAACTGGATATTCAAAAAAAAGCACCTTCTTACCAAAGTCTCTGGCAAAAACTAAAAAATCTTAACAAAGAGGGCAGGTCATTACATCAACGACTTATAATTTATTTCGTTATTTTTTTGTTAATATTATTGACAGCAGTTTTTGCCATACTATTGATTTCCGGTGTTTTTAACTTAAGAAACAAAGAAGCAAAAACGCTTTTTGAAAATGAGCTTAACCATATAGAAAATGATATCTATACACATTTCGGAAGCATTTCTTCAAAAAGTGTAGATCTTGCTAAAACTCTGAATATAAGCATTGAAAAAATACTAAAAGAAAAAAAAATATTAATTGGTGATTTAAAAAATTATCCTGATGTCTTTAATGAACTCCTGGATGCAGAATGCCAAACATTAGTTACAGCACTGTTGCGCACAAAAAGCAGCGGAGTTTTTATGATTCTTGACGGTACAATAAATCCTAATCTTCCATGTGCAGATTTTTCAAAAACAGGCATCTATATACGCAATATGGAGCCTAATATAGTAAATCTTGAATCACCTTACTTACATATGCTTCGTGGACCTACAGATATAGCAAAAAATAATAATATCCCTATTCATCCTCAATGGGAGATGGAATTTGATATAAATGAAGTTGCTTCTTTTACAAAAACAATATATTCTGCAAGAAATAATACTGAATTGCCCATTTCTAAGTTATATTATTGGCATCATAATACCGGATTATCCAATACCGCCGATGATGTTATGCTTTGTACCGTTCCGCTGATAGCTTCGGACGGCACAATATATGGTGTTTGTGGTTTCGAAGTTAGTTCATTGCTTTTCAAATTATCATACATTCCTGATCTGACTATTTCAGATGCAGTTTTCGCTTTGCTGACGAAGCCAGAGAATAAAGAATTTGACTTATCTTCATCTTTTTTATCAGCAAAGTACCCAGCATTTATTACCAATGAGCTTACTGATACCAGGCTGTTTTACCAGATCAACCAAAATTCTCTTATCAGGTACTATAGTGCTTCTGATGAATTTATAGGGTTACACAAAAATATATCATTATACGCAGATGGCTCACCCTATGAAAACGAAGAATGGGCAGTAAGTGTTATGGTTCCGGCAAAAGATTATGAAAGAACACTTGCCAGTTTTAATCACATGATAGTGATGTTATTATTTGTATTGTTATTTATAGCGATTGCAGCGTCTTTCTGGTCCAGTAAATTCTATCTGAAACCTATTACCGAAACCATAAGCAAAATGAAACAAACAAAACCCTCAGAAATAGAAAAGACAAATATAATTGAAATCGATGACCTTTTGGAATTTCTTTCACAGCAAGACATAGACACAGAAACAAAAGCTCAAATAAAAAGCAATACAGTTACTGAAGTGGAAAACATCGGTATGTTTAAGGAATTTCTCAAGAACATCGAAACTTTATCTCCTGCCGAACGAACCGTATTTGATCTATATATGGAGGGCTATACCGGCAAAGAAATTGCTGAAAAACTATATCTGAGTATAAATACCATTAAAACTCATAATAAGAGGATATACGATAAAATGAATGTATCCTCCCGAAATGAGCTTATGTTGTACTTTAGAATGATGAAGGAAATAAATGTAATTAGGGAAACAGATTAAAATGGTAAAAACAGGTTTTTACGCAAAACTATCACCGGATGGTCTATTTTGCCTTCAAGCTGCTCTTCCAACCCCTCCATTACAGATGTCGCAAATATAGGTATACCGGTTTTTCTTGTTATTTCCATTGAGAGCTCCAAACCATACATGACATCATCCACGGTGGTTTCTTCAAGGAAATGGGTATTATTTATAATCCCGCTGATTTTTAGTCTGGAAGCAGATTCAATTTCATTTATATAGGCAAGAGTTTCCTCCAGGTTTATTGTCATAGGTCTGGCCCGGTTAAATACAAAAAACATATCATAATCACTCTGATTTATTTCATGGTAAAAGCGGCCTAAAACTGTTGCACCATCCTCATCTCCTCCTATATCCAGAATTACACGTCTGGTATTATGTCTGATGGCTACAGAAATTTCAGGGCCAATTACCGGTACATCGACATTGGTATTGGCATACATAGGTGCTATAACCTTAATGCCTCGTTTCTCCAGAGCTGTTTTGGCATCAGCACTTCTAAAAAACGGGTTTACAATATCCATATCTGCAATAAGTACATCATCAAATTTTTCTCTTAATAAAAAGGCTGTATTAACAGATATTTCGGATTTACCGCTTCCATAATGCCCGCTGAAAATATTAATTCTCTTTTTATAAGTTGCTTTTTCCATATTTTTATCCTTCTATTCTGTATTTACTTTGTCCTTCTTTATACATGTCCCTTCCAGTGCTGTCTATAATCACTACACATGGAAGATTTTTGACCTCTATTCTTCGTATAGCCTCTGGCCCAAGATCCTCAAATGCTATAACCTCCTGTTTTTTTATACAGGAAGATATCAATGCACCTGCACCACCTATTGCACCAAAATAAATAGCTTTATGGGTTTTTATTGCTTCCACCACATTTTCATCTCTGAGGCCTTTGCCTATCATGCCCTTAAGCCCCAATTCGATCAGTTTGGAAGCATATAAATCCATTCTGCCACTTGTAGTAGGTCCTGCAGAACCTATTACTTTACCCTCTTTAGCGGGGCATGGGCCCACATAATAAATAACCTGGCCTCTTATATCGAATGGAAGCGGCTCACCTCTGTCCAGCAAAGCTATCATACGTTTATGAGCAGCATCCCGCCCTGTGTATAAAATTCCAGATATTAAAACCTCATCCCCGGCATTTAATTGGGATATTACATCTATAGTTAACGGAGTGGTTATATTTATTTTCTCCATCTGTCACTAACCTCACAAATCCATGGAATATTGAATACGGGCTTCTTTTGTATACTCTCCGGATTCATTGTATATAATCAAATCAGACAAAACCTTTAAGCCTGGGTTTCCGTTTTTTATTCCTTTAATAAGTATAAGAGACGGAGCCTTGCCCTGATATGGGCATACCATTCTTAGTATTTTCGGTTCAATTCTGACATTTCTCATTCCAGCAAGTATATCTGTGAGCCTTTCCGGACGATGTACCATGAAAAACTCGCCTTTAGGCTTAAGTACAGCAAAGCTGGCTTTTAAGACATCTGTAAGTTTGCAGTATATTTCATGTTTGGCAATAGCTTTACTGTCATTATTATTAATCCTGCCGCTGCCTGCCTTTGTATAGGGTGGGTTTGTAACTACTATATCATAAGCAGCTGCCCCAAAGATAGATACTGCTTCTTTTATATCACCTTTTACTATTGATATCTTATGATTAAGATTGTTACCGTCAATGCTTCTTTGCGCCATATCAGCTATGTCAGGCTGTATTTCCAGACCTGTAATGCTTTTAGCATCTGTTTTTGCACTAATAAGTACAGGTAATATTCCTGTACCTGTTCCTAAATCAAGCACCTTTTGATGTGCCCTGGCCTTAACAAAACCAGATAATAAAACAGCATCCATTCCAAAACGAAACGAATCCTTCTTTTGAATAATAAAGAGTCCTTTGATCTGTAAATCCTCCAAGGTTTCATCAGGTAAAAGTATAAAGTCCATACAGGTTCTCCTGGTATCTATTTATTTTATTAAGATCCTTAAGGTTTTGCCCTCAGAATAAACTTCTCACCTCTCACATCTCATCTCTCACTTCTCACCTCTCACCTCTCACTTCTCACCTCTCACTTCTCACCTCTCACTTCTCACCTCTCACTTCTCACCTCTCACTACTCACTTCTCACTATTCACTTCTCATCTCTCACTTCTAAGTATGAAAAAGAGTCAAACACAAGGCTTGACTCCTTTAAATAAATTCTGTCTTTCTTACTCCGGCTGCGGAGCATCTACAGGACAGACACTTGCACATGATCCACAATCAATGCAAGCTTCCCCATCAATTATGTATTTATCTTCGCCCTCTGATATACAGCTTACTGGGCACTCAGGCTCACATGCACCGCAACTGATGCAATCATCATTAATAATGTATGCCATGCTGACACCTCCAAGAAAATATATAAATGTATACATTGTACAAAATAATCCTATACTATTAAATCTCCTATGTCAATATCATGACTAGATTTTTGAATTTATTTTTAAATCATGAGATTTAAAGCATCAGTCTTCCAGAATCTTTAATTCTTCCAATACCTGGTCTTCCAGATCAAATTTCTTTTCCGCATCCTTAACTACCCTGATATCATTTACTGAAAAATCTACTATATCTGTAATCTGTTCATTATCAAGTTTAACCTTAACCATTCCCTTTAATAAGTTTACTTGTACAACAACGCCCTGGCCAATTGGTGTTTCTACAATGGCATCATTCTTGGGTGCTTTTTTAAGCAGATATTCATAAGTATCCTGTTCGTATTTTAAACAACACATAAGCCTGCCACATGTACCTGAAATCTTTGACGGATTTAAGGACAGGGATTGTTCCTTAGCCATTTTTATGGAAACCGGATGAAATTCTGCCAGATGGGAGCTGCAGCATAAGGCTCTACCGCAAGCACCTAGTCCCCCAACCATTTTTGCTTCATCTCTGACACCTATTTGTCGAAGCTCAATTCTGGTACGGAATATTGATGCTAAATCCTTCACCAGCTCTCTGAAATCAACACGGCCATCAGCTGTAAAATAGAACAATACTTTATTATTGTCAAAAGTATATTCTACGTCTATTAGTTTCATTTCAAGCCCGTGCTTTTTAATCTTCTCAAGGCAGATGCTGAAGGCTTCGACTTCTTTTTTCTTGTTTTCTTCTACTTGTTTTAAGTCTTCATCATCAGCCCTCCTGATAACATTTTTTAAAGGTGCCACGACTTCCTCATCAACAACTTCCTGATTAGCTACGACGATTGTTCCGCATTCAATCCCCCTGGCTGTTTCTACAATTACCTTATCACCTATTTTCAGATCCAGATCACAAGGATCAAAATAATATATCTTTCCTGCGGTTCTAAATCGAACCCCCACAACATTTATCATTAATTATGACCATTCCTTTCTTTGGAGTCATATAAAATAAATTTTATAAATCCGGGTAGAGCCGGATGTTAAAACAACTATTTGCAAAGTTTATACATGCTTATACTGTTAAAAGCTATGCATGACTACAACATTGTAATATAATCAACAGCAAGCTGGTAATTCATATTACGTTTCATGTTATTTCGTACCTTTTCTATCCTTGAAATCTTCTCGGTTATATCAATGGTACTATGCATTTTTGCGTACTTCATTATATTATCCTTTTTGTCTGAATTAATCAACCCATCCTCCAAAGAACACTTTACTAATAGCGCATCCCGGTAAACCGATTCTAATATATCGGTACAAACAGCAAAGGCGTTTCTGTTCTTTGAAAGATACTGATTATAATAGAGTTTTGTACTTATGTTCTCATCGAATATAAAGTTCAATGTTTCTTCCCTGTTTTTCTCAAAATCTTTATCTGCCATAAGCTGAAAAGCTATCCCGGGGATACCCCGGCTGAGGGCAAGAAGATACTCCTTACCATTTGTGTCTATTCCTTTTTTTTGTGCAATAAGTTTCAATTCGTTGATGGTGCTGGGCTTAAGCTGCTTACGCACAACTCTTGATCTTATTGTCAACAGCAGAGATTCATAATTGGAAGTGGTAAGAATTATAATTGCATAGTCTGGCGGCTCCTCCAATGTTTTTAACAGACAGTTTTGAGCTTGAACCGTCATTCTTTCAGCATCCTCGATAACATATACCTTACGGCCCTGAAGCGGTCGAATCCCTATATCATCGATAAGATCCCTTATTTGTTTAATCACTATATTCTTAGTTTCACTGCGAATAACCATAAGATTAGGATTTACATATTCATCAAAGCTTTTGCATGCCCTGCAACAGCCGCATGGAAGGCGAACACTTTCTTTTTCTGTGCACAGCAAAGCTTTTGCAATATAATGGGCAAGAGTTTTTTTACCTATACCCTTTTCACCTGTTAACACAAAAGCATGACCGAGAGAGTCATGCCTGATTCCTTTTCTGAATTCATCAATAATCTCAGTCTGACCAATATAATCCATCGGTTGCCTCCAATGTATATTTAAAGCACAAGATCCAATATCAACCCTCTTATATCTTCAATACGTCCAAGTATGGCAAGATTATCCTTTTCTGAATTAATAACTTCTCTGGTAAGTTGCTCCAGTTTATCATTTATAATTTTAATAGTTGCGAAAACTCTATGCCTTCCTCTTCTGTCTAAAAAACTGTCCTTGGAAAAACGCGATGAGCCTCTGACTGCCTCATTCAAAAACTCCATAACCAGTTTCTTATATGCTTTCAATTCCGATACATCTATATGGGATGCCAAACGTTTACCTTGCTTTTCAATTTCCAACGCTTTCTTTTTAAGCTCTTCATCCTGACTTTCAGAAAACTGATGATCCATATGTGAGCTAAAATGTGTCTCACTCTTATCGTTGACTTTTTTGTAGTCCCTGTCTATTCTACTGGTTAAACTCTGTGGTTTTCTTTCAGGACTTCGGTCAATTTTTAATGCCATCAGTTAAAACCTCCGTTCTATAATATCACTTGTTTAACAATAGAATAGATGTCGTTATGGATGTCAGCAATATTTCTTATCTTTCCGTCCCTGGCACAGCAAATATGATTCCAGCCATATATTTTAGCTATATCGCATGCGTTATTATATGATTCAAACAAATATTCTTTATTGTTTTCATGGATATCCTTCTCGTTTAAACCGGTAATCTTATTTTTTCTGTTTTCCATAAGACTTATGGCATGTTCAGGAGGCATATCCAAAAAAATAACGCAATCCGGAACAGGTATTCCAAGTTTAATAAATTCCAGATCCCAAAGCCAATCCAAAAAAACTTTTTTTTCGTCAGTATCTTTAATTTTTGCAGCCTGATGTATCATATTGGACATCGTATATCTGTCACTTACTACTATACCACCGTTCTCATAAAAATCTTTCCATATTGTCTTATAGGAAGCAAAACGGTCAATAGCAAAAAAAACTGATGCTGCATATGGATTGACATCCTCAGGCTTGTCCCCAAAATCACCATTAAGATACATCTTTACTAATGCTGACGATTCGCTGCTATAATTAGGAAACTCAACTTTCTTGACCTTTTTATTCTCGTCCAGCAGACGCTTGTAAAGCATATTGGCATGCGTGGCTTTTCCGCTGGAATCTACTCCTTCTATTATAATGAGTTTACCTTTCAAAGTCATTCCTCCTGATAAGCTAATTATGTGCTTTCAAAACTTTTATCTTTCGGTTATTAATTCCATGTACCGGAAAGTTTTCCCTTATTAATATATCTACATAATCAATAACTTCCCTGTTTATTATCTCGCCAGGGGTAACCAGCGGTATTCCCGGTGGGTACGGGGTAATACATACTCCGCAAACTTTACCTTCTGCATCTTTATAGGGTATTCCCTCAGTTTTTTCATATAATGCTTTCCGCAGGGGTAGAATACGGGGGGGTAAATTCTGCGGCCAACGGGGTAAATCTGCTTTTGCACTACATGCACAGAATCTTTCAGAGATATTTTTTAATGCCATTAATAGTTTATCAAAATCTTCAGAGATATGAAAGGGAGTTGCTATTAAAACAATATTATTTAAATCGGCCATTTCGGCTACAATACCAAATTGCACCCTCAATATTCTTTCTGCGTCAAATCCGCTTAAACCTGTTGATTTAAAACTTAAAACAAGCCTGGAAAAATCACTTTCAAATTTGCTGTATTCATAGGCAACTCTCCTGATGCAAGTGTTTTTATTAAGCTTAATTATAAAATTGGAAATATTTTGTTTTAATTCTTCGTATAATTCCCGTCCTTTATTCTCCATTATGTTTCTTGCCATATCAATAGAAGCCATTAACAGATAGGAAGGGCTTGTGGTCTGAACCATGGATACTGTTTTCTTTACAATGCTTTTATCTATCAAGCCTTTGCTGTTTCCATGAAGAATTGCAGTCTGAGTCAATGCCGGCAGGGTTTTATGCAGGCTTTGAACACATAGATCGGCTCCAAGAGTTATTGCCGGTTTGGGAAAATCCTCATGAAAACAGAAATGAGCTCCATGGGCTTCATCCACCAGGAGGGGCATTTTATAAACCTTTGCCAGTTTTGAAATCTTACTTAATTGAGTGGTAGTTCCATAATAGCCCGGTCTGGTTATTAAGATGGCTTGTGCATCAGGATTTTCCTTTATGGCTTTTTCCAGACTTTCGGCAGTTACCCCAAGAGGTATTTGGTTTTTTTCATCCATTTCCGGGAAAACAAAGACAGGCTCAGCGTTAATCTGAGCCAATGCATTTATTGCCGAAATATGAGAATCACGTCCAAGAATCAGCTTTCCTCCGGGTTTAACAGCAGCCTGAATCATGGCATGAATTCCGGAGGTTGAGCCGTTGACCAAAAATAAAGAATAGTCAGCACCAAAACATGAAGCTGCATAGTCTTGCGCTTCTTTTATCACTCCCACAGGTTCGTGCAGGCAATCGGAACCCGGAATCTCGGTAATGTCCAGACTGCCTGCAAACTTTAGCTCTTCATGTAAACCTCTGCCAAGGATGTGACCAGGCATGTGAAAAGGCAAAGGCTCTTTCATTTCATATTCTTTTAGCATCCTGTAGATCGGAATTCTTTTCTTTGCGTTCATTTTAATCAACAAGAACCTGGGTTAGGATTTCATTGTATTTAACTTTATACTCCCCTAAGTCTACATACACTTCACTCAACTTTAAAATTTCATCATCAGGCCAGAAGGCTGGCAATTCAAACACCTCAGGGTATTTCTCCTGCAGGCGGTGTAATGATTCTGTGTTGGGAGATGGATATCCAATGGCCTCTGAATTTCTGTATGAAATATCGGGGTCAAGCATAAAATTTATAAACATCTCGGCTTCTTTCTTATATTTGCTGCTGGCAGGTATAACCATGCAGTCGTACCATATATTGGTCCCTTCCTTGGGAATAGCAAAAGAAACATTTTCAAAATCATCCCAGTAAAGTTCCATCGCATCACCAGAATAGGTCAGTCCCATTGCCGCATCTCCGTTGGCAATAAGATCTCTTATTTCATCTCCATAGTAACCATTAACAAGGGGCTTTTGTTCCAAGAGAAGTGCCTTTGCCTCTTCCAGCTCGTCGTCGTTGGTACTGTTCATTGAGTAGCCCAATTTCTTAAGCGCAACTCCCAGACTATCACGTACATCTTTTTTCATGAGGATTTGACCCTTATATTTGGGATTCCACAGAATATCCCAGCTGTCTATCGGGTCATCCACCATATCGGTATTATACAGTATACCAATGGTACCCCAGAAGTAGGGTATTGAGTATTTATTTTCTGGATCATAACCCGTGTTCTTAAGTTTTTCGTCAATATATTTGTAATTAGGTATATTGTTAAAATCTAGTTCCAGAAGCATGCCTTTCTTTATCATTTCAGATACGGCGTAATCAGATGGGAAAACCACATCATAACTGCTTCCGCCGGCTTCCATCTTGGCAAGGAGTTCTTCATTTGTTGCATAGGTTTTATAATTTACCTTAATTCCGGTTTGTTTTTCAAACTCATCAATTAACGATTCGTCAATATACTCAGCCCAATTAAAAACATTTATGGTAACCCCGGAGCCGCACCCCGAAAGCGGTAGTACAGTAACTAGAATTAAAGATAAAACTACAAATAAAAGTAAATGTTTTTTCATATTATAATATCTTCTCCTTTATCCGTTTTCTTATTAATTATTAGCATCAGAATAAGCACTGTTGTAAACATTAATGTGCTCAAAGCATTAATAGTAGGCTTAACACCTCTTCTGGCCATTGAGTAAACCAGTATTGATAAGTTTGTTACCGATGTACCGGCAGTAAAAAAGCTGATAACAAAATCGTCTATTGATAAGGTAAAGGCAATTAAGGCTCCGCTTATGATGCCGGGCATAATCTCTGGAATAATAACCTTTCTCATAGCATAGGCAGGAGTTGCACCTAAATCCAGTGCAGCCTCGGCCGTATGTTTATTCATCTGTCTTATCTTTGGCAGTACGGCCAGGATTACATAGGGAATACTAAAGACAATATGTGCTATAAGCATTGTTACAAACCCAAGCTCAATACGGGTGGAAATAAACAGGGTCATAAGAGCAACACCTGTTACAATATCCGGATTTAATACAGGAAGATTGTTAATATTAAGCACAACAGTCCGCCCAATTTTGCTCATATTACTGATGCCCAGTGCGGCAATAGTGCCGACAATGGTGGAAACCAGGGTGGATATTACAGCAATAAGCAGTGTAAAATAAAGCGCTTCACGAATCTGCCTGTCTTTAAAAAGATCAAAGTACCAATCAAAGGTAAAACCGCCCCATTGTCCCCGCGATTTTGATTTATTAAACGAAAATACAATTAACACTATAATAGGAGCATAGAGAAACAGGAAAACTATACTCATATATATTCTTTTTACTGCTTTCTGCATTATATTTTCCTCCTCTCTTCCTCAGGCGGGCTTTTGTCAATACGTGACATTACGGCCATTGAAATCAAAATCATAATCATTAAAATTATCGACAATGAAGAACCGAAATGCCAATCACGGGACGAAAGGAACTGCTGCTCTATTAAGTCGCCTATTAAAGGAGTTTTTCCGCCTCCCAATAGACCTGAAATTACAAAGGTGCTTACTGCAGGTAAAAAAACCATAGTTATACCAGAGACAATTCCCGGTACGCTTAAAGGCAGAATAACCCTAATAAATGTTATAACGCTGTTGCCCCCCAGATCATTTGCTGCTTCTATTACATGCTTGTCAATCTTGCTTAAGACTGTATAAATGGGTAGAACCATAAAAGGAAGAAAATTATATACCATGCCAAGAAGAACAGCTGTCTTTCCGGGCATTATTTCAATTTTTGGCAAGCCTAACCACAACAATAATCTGTTAATGAGTCCATTTGGCGAGAGCAGCGACATCCAGGCATAGGTTCTGAGTAAAAAATTCATCCAAATTGGTACCAAAAACAGCATCAATAACAGATTTCTATGCTTAACATCAGTATTCGCAATAATCATAGCTACCGGGTATCCGATAATAAGACATATTAATGTTGAAATGCCGGCCAAAACGAAAGAGTTTCCTATTACTTTCAGATAGATAGGTTCAAGCACTTTCTTATAGCTACTTACTGAAAACTTCAAATCCTTCAGATTATGAATGTCTCCTTCAGTAAAACTGTAGAAAAGAATCAAAATCAATGGTACAACAATAAAAATAGCCATCCAAATAATATAGGGATACGCTATCCTTCCTCTTCCTCTTTGCTGCATGGCACATCTCCCCTCTTCATAACTTGTATATCAGCAGGCTGGACATTCATACCGACAACGCTGCCTTCCGGGAACATTACGGTACGTTGTACCAGGTACTCTCGTTTGTCAGACTCAATAATCATCTCGTAATGAACGCCTTTAAACACAACAGAAGTAACCGTACCTTTAATCATACCCTCATCGGGATTAACAACTATACGGATATCTTCAGGCCTGATAACTATGTCTACCGGCTCATTTAGTGCAAATCCTTTATCAACGCAGTCAAGAACCAGGCCATCAAATGAAACCTTATAATCCTCCAGCATTACACCTTCTATTATATTGCTTTCACCAATAAAATCGGCCACAAATCTGTTTATAGGCTCATTATATATATCCTCAGGAGTACCTATTTGTTGAATAACTCCTTTGTTCATAACCACAACAGTATCTGACATGGTAAGTGCTTCTTCCTGATCATGAGTAACATAAATAAATGTAATCCCCACACTTCTTTGCATATCAAGAAGCTCTATCTGCATCTCTTTTCTCAACTTTAAGTCCAGTGCGCCAAGGGGTTCATCCAAAAGAAGCACCTTTGGCTCATTAACTAAAGCTCTGGCTATAGCGACACGCTGCTGCTGACCGCCGCTTAAAGAATCCACATTGCGCTTTTCAAAGCCTGCTAAGTCAACCATTTTCAGCATTCTTTTTACTCTTCTGTCAATCTCGTCATTAGAAACCTTTTTTACACGAAGACCAAAAGCTACATTTTCATAGACATTCATATGGGTGAACAAGGCATATCTCTGAAAAACCGTGTTTATATTTCTTTTATAGGCAGGAACATCGTTAAGAAGCTTACCTTCAAAAAAAATTTCTCCTTCGTCAGGATCCTCGAATCCGCCTATCATACGCAGAGTGGTTGTTTTGCCACACCCGCTGGGGCCCAGAAGTGTAACAAATTCATTTTCTTTTATAGTAAGATTAATACTGTCAACTGCAGTCATATCATTATATCGTTTTGTAAGATTCTTTAATTCTATAAGATTTTTACTCATTATAATCGTCCCCTATTCTAAAAGCTTGGCGGTGTTGATATCCATAATATCCTGGCAACTGTTTTGCCCGTGTTTTTCATCACATGGGTTTTATTGGGTTTAAACATAAAACAATCGCCTTTTTTAAGCCGAAATCGCTCTTTACCTAAATACAGGTATAAGCTCCCGTGGAGCACCATGCCAAACTCTTCTCCCTGGTGCGGCTGATCTTCTTCAAAAGAGCAATTTGGCCTAATCTCCACTATTATAGGTTCCATCAGCCGTTTTTTTGCATTCGGGACTATCCAGTTTATGGCATAGCTTTGATCAGCTGCTTCTTTTACAAAATAGTCTTCATTAGTAAAAACAATTTGCTCATCTATGACCTCTTCCCCAAAAAATTGTTGAAGACTTGTTCCAAGACACTCTAAAATATCCTCTAAAGTTGATATTGAGGGCGAGGTAAGATCTCTTTCAAGCTGTGAAATATAACCTTTGCTAAGCTCGCAACGGTCGGCAATTTCTTCCTGTGTCATGCCGCTTTCCAGTCTTAGCCTCTTAATCTTATTACCTATCAGCATTATACTCCCCCCTTAACAAGAATAAAAGTATCCGCACTTCTCGATTGAGGTAAAATTACAAACACCTAAAAAAAGTTTAATATAATTAAACAAAAAAACGCCCTTACATTACATTTTGTTTAATTTTACTAAACAACATTAGATATTATTGCACTATTACTTTTAAATGTCAATGAGATTTTTAAAAATTTTAACCTGATTTGTATTTTTGATTTTTTATTATAAAAACTTAATATTATAAGAATCTATTATGTGCATAATAAACAAGGGAACCGGTTATTAGCGGTTCCATAAAACACTTATATAAATTTTCAGTTTATTTTTCCAAACTTAGACAAAGGCATTACTCTGAAAATAGCCTTACCTTCAACCCAGGATCGACGTATTACGCCAAAGTCTCTGCTGTCAGCACTTTGCCCTCTGTTATCCCCCATTACAAACAACTCACCGTCCTGTACAGTAACTTTTGGCAGGTTACGGTTTAAGACAATTTTTTCATATGGATCAATGCGAGCATAAGGCTCATTTTGTTCTACGCCGTTAACATACAGTATATTATCAACTATTTCTATCGTGTCCCCGGGGATACCAATAACTCTCTTGATAAGTCTGTTTCTTCTGAAATCTTTATTCAGTTTTTTGGCAATATCGCTTATATAGATGGATGCCCTTCCTAAAACACCGTTTACCGACTCATCTCTTAAAAATATTATGATATCCCCTCTCTCAGGCTCATCAAAATTATAAGCAAGTTTGTTCATTATTAACTTATCACCGGGCTCCAACGTCTCCATCATTGATTGCATGTTTACCTCTGTTAGGGCAAACAATTCGCTTTGAATTATTGAAGCAATAAAGAAAGCAATAATAATTAGTATAAACCACTCGGAAATCTCTCTTAAAATACTTTTACTTTTATCTGTCAAAGCTAATGACATCTCCTTTATTACAGAGACACTTTAAGTATCCCTTCTATCTCGTTTATTTTAGCCGATATTATGGTTAAATCCAAGTCTTTATTATCTAAATCAAATTGAAGTAGAATTCTTTGTCTGTTTGATTTGGGAACATCATAAATATCAAGGGCTTTTATCTCGATGTTTAATTCCCTGAACAAGCTGCTGACAGGGTATATAACCTGTTTATCCTTTTCTCCCTCTACCTCAATCGTTTTATAAGTATTATGTTTAGCAAGCTTTATTTCAAGGTTTTTCAGGTACATGAGTATAGTCCAGATAAGTAATGTAACCAATACTGCCCCGGTATAAAAACCAACGCCGCAGGCCAGACCAACACAGGCTACCACCCAAATGCTGGCTGCCGTAGTAATTCCTTTTACCGAAAGTCCATGTCGTATTATGGTACCTGCACCTAAAAAGCCTATACCACTGACAACCTGGGCACCAATACGTGTTGGGTCAATATTTACCTTACCTGAGTATGCAATCATTGAAAACTCTGCAATCAGCATGACAAGGCATGCACCCAAACAAACAAGAATATGAGTTCTGAAACCTGCCGGTCTGTTACGGGACTGCTCGCGTTCAAAGCCAATAATTCCACCTAGTACGCATGATAAAAAAATACGTACCAGTGCAGATAATAAAAATTGCGGATTAAACTGGAAAAGAAACCAATCCATAAGCATCCCCTTACTTCAGATATTTTCATTCCTGTCTTTTATAAGCATCAAACTGTAATTGCGAGTGTCTACTGTATTCTTATGCAAAAGTACACCTTTTTTTAATATAAATTTTATTGTGCTTTCAGAACAGTAAACAATGCACCTTTCTAAATCCTCAAATGCTATTCTCCTCATAGTTTCAATACCATCAAATGATCTTAAGGGTTCAATATAGTCGGCTATGTATATAATTTTTTCTAATAGATTCATACCCGCCTTTCCTGTGGTATGCCATCTTATTGCACCAAGTACTTCTTCATCAGTCACTCCATACATTTCCTTTGCAAGATACTCACCTATTATACCATGAAGCAGCTTTGGCTGACGAATTTCCACCTCTTCAGCTTGATAACCTATTCTCTTAACAAACCTCCTGGCTTCTTCGCCTTTATAATTTTTGCCGCAATCATGGAGAATACCTGCAAGCCTTGCTTTATGAATATCTGCTCCGTATTGTCTTGCAAGAGCCTCCGCTGTCTCCATAACGTTTAACGAATGGTTGAACCTATATGAATCTATTTCCCTCTTTAGTGTATCAATAATGGTATTTATTGTCATGCCTCCACCTCGGTATCAAGCATTTCTGTAGAGTCTGTTTTTGTAAATATACCTCTCAACCACGGGAGGTACCTGGTATTTAATTGATAAACCCATTTCAACCCTTCTTCTTATTTCGGTTGAAGAATAATCCATAGCTTTACCCGAGTATTTCAGAATATCTGCTCCAAACTCTTTTTTAAACTTATTTATATAGCTGATTAAAATATCTTCTTCTGTATCAGGTCTTGATGCCACAATAATGACCGCCAGTTTAAAAATTTCACGGTAATCCTTCCAGGTCTCAAATTGTATCAAAGAATCTGCGCCAACAATAATTGATATTTCCTTGTTATTTGTTTGTTCCTTGACAGTTCTTAATGTGTCAACCGTATAAGATGAGCCTTTCCTCTTTATTTCTATCTCGCTGGCCATAAAAAAGGGATTATCACTAATAGCCAGCTCTACCATGCGAAACCGGTCATGCGCCCCGATAATCTTACTGTTGTCCTTATGCGGCGGAATTTTCGCAGGAATGAATATTATTCTCTCAAGACTGAATTCTTCTCTTATTCCTTCACACATAAGAAGGTGACCATAATGTATAGGATTAAATGTTCCACCCATGATACCCAGCACAATTACACCTCAATTAAAACCAGCTCTTTGTATAGATTTTTGAACCAAAAGGAACCAGTGAAAGTTTTGCCAGTTTAAAATGCTGATTTCCGAAAGGGATTCCTATTATGGTGATACACATTAAAAGCCCTATCACTAAATGAAATACACATAGTTCCCATCCCAGGAGAATTATCCATATTACATTCCCCACAAGACTACCAATACCAAAGCCTTTAATTTCAATATCCCGACCAAAAGGATATGCCACAAAGCCGGAAATCTTAAAGCATTGTATGCCAAAGGGAATGCCAATAAACGTAATACAACAAATTACCCCGGCAACGAACCATAGAATTGCAGCAAGAATCCCGCCAAATAACATCCAGATTAAATTACCCAACAAGCGCATTATATAATAGCCTCCAAAGAATACTAAAACGAATAATGCCTATCCAGATCAGTACAGGACAGGCATCTAATACAGTGGCTAAACGGGTCTATTTCACCTCAAAGCCTGCATCTTCAATCGTTCCTTTTATTATTTCGGCACTCAGTCTTTCTTCATCATACTCAACTACAACACGTCTAGTATCAATATCAACTATTACTTCAATAACTCCGTTGAGCATAGTAAGAGAATTCTTGATTGATTCAGCAGAATCTTCACTGGTCATCCCTTCAACATTAAATGCTATATTCTGTTCAGCCATTAAATCACCTCACTAAGTAGCCAAGAAGAATTATATAATATTGTTGTGACTATGTCCATTATTAATTATTATAACACTATTTTGGGTTTTCGTGGTGCCAACAATTAAATCAAATCAAACTTCGAAATGCCAAAAATGAGCTAAAGATTAAGGCCTTAAAAGTTTATTGGATGTTACCCCTGCTAAAATTATCATTAATAAAAATATGATCCTAAAGCTCATTGAGGCGTTTTAGAAGCTGGGTGAAGTATTTTGGTAACGGAGCTTCAAGAGTCATCTCCTCATCGCTTACAGGATGCCTCAAAATCAGATATCGGGCATGAAGAACCTGCCCCTCCGTGTCCATCAGCTTACATGCTTTCCCGTAAACAAGATCTCCGGTAACAGGATGTCCGATAGAGGCCATATGCACTCGTATTTGATGCGTCCTGCCTGTCTCCAGCTTAAGCTGAATATGTGTATATCCTTTGTAACGCTCAATAACTTTAAAATGTGTAACGGCAGGCTTGCCGTTTTTAAGATTTACAGCCATTTTTTTTCGATTTATCGGGTGCCTGCCTATAGGTGCTGAAATCCTTCCTGCATCATCCTTTATATTTCCGTCAACAACAGCTTCATAGATTCTTTGAATCTGATGATTCTTCAACTGCTGTGATAGCTTTAAATGGGCATTATTGTTCTTTGCTACCACCAGTAAGCCTGAGGTATCTTTATCAATTCGATGAACAATCCCCGGCCTGATTACACCATTTATATCTGACAATGAATCTCTGCAATGATGCAAAAGCGCATTAACCAATGTACCTTTCCAGTTTCCGGCTGCCGGATGGACGACAAAATCTTTTGGCTTATTTATTACTATAATATCGTTATCTTCAAATATTATATCTAAAGGAATATCCTGAGACTCAATATCCTGTGTGATTGGTTCGGGTATTTCTACTGCTACCCTCATACCGGCTTTAATCTTATGACCGCTTTTTACTTTAGCACCATCTGCCGTTACCAGACCCTGGCCAATCAGTTTTTGTATAAAGCTCCTGGTAAATGATTCAGAGTCCAGCTGGGAAACAAGAAAGACATCAAGTCTTATCCCTTCATCCGTTTCATTAATAATAAAGGTTTTAGTCCTGCTGTTCATCAGTCACCTCAGCAGTATTGAGTTCTTCTTTATTAGCTACAGGCTCTTTATAAATAAAAATAACATAAAAAATAAGAAAAAAGACTCCTACATTAATGCATATATCTGCAAAATTAAATATCGGAAAATCGTAACCAAACGGATAAAAGTCAAGAAAATCAACCACGAAACCTCTAAAAAGCCTGTCAACAAAGTTTCCAACAGCTCCTGATATTAATAATGTCAGTGAAATCCTTAATATAACATTTTTATTTTTTATAAAATACCAAATCATAATGCTGACAGCTACAATGGTAAACACTATAAATGTCCACCTGAAATTCTGTAACACTCCAAAGGCTGCCCCCCGATTTTCCAAATATGTCAGATGAAAAAAATCTTTGATTACAACAAAGCCGTCATATTGCAGTCTATTTGTATAAAAATACCATTTAGACAACTGATCTGTGCCTGTTAATATAATAATTAAAACAATCCAAAGCATCCTTTTGCTCCATTCGCATTTTCTTACTCAACTGTGATACCGGTAAAATAGTGTTTCAATATCTGATCAAATGTATAACCATTTCGAGCCAATCCTTTTGCACCTTCCTGACTCATTCCTATACCATGGCCCCATCCTTTACCAGTTAATACAAAGGTTCCGGAAGGAACGTCTCCTGTTATAATAGCCAAATTATTTGAACCCATAACTTTAACAGGTCCCGATGAAGATAAAATATCATAAACTCCTGAAGAAGTCACGGCTTTATTACCATATACATTTAAAGTAGATTTTCCGTTTGCCGACATTACCGATGCTGTGCCAGAACCCGTGTCCGAACCCGGGGAGCTGATTGTGAACATACGACTTGGCAGATAGCCACCGTTCTCCCCCAGTATAATACGTATATCTTCATTACTATATGTTATTGAGCCTTTTGTTCCAACAATTCTGAGTTTGTTAACTCTTCCTGCTGGTGTATATTCATCAGCCACCATTGTTACAATGTCACCAATTTCCACGGCACTTATAAAAAGTTTCATTTTTATATCTTCAGCTGTAAATGTTCTGGACCAGGTGTAGTTGTACGAATTACCGGCTTCATACGGATCTGCAACACTTTTTAAATATGGGATATCCGATCCCCAAACATAGATATTATCCTCGGTCATTCCTCCACTGGAACTAAAATAGTGCATAGATATAAGACTTCCGTTATACAGAGCTTTTATTCCTTTAGTCTCATCCACAGCCCGGTTAGTTGTTGCCTTTTCATCACTATAACCACCGTAAACCTGTGAAGAAACAGTGTTAACAACGTCAAAATCCCACTTTTTATAACTTCTCATTGACCGGTATGCAAAAGTCCTGGCAGCAACCGCCTGGGCTTTCAGTGCCTCCATCGGAGCATTAGATTCTATCTCCCTGGGGACAACCCCATATAAATATTGTTCTATGTTGACTATATTTATAACTGTCATATCACTGTCGGAAAATCGCCTTAGCTCAATTTCGCCACGATATGGTTTACTGTTTACCGATATCAGCTTAGGATCATTGGAACTGCTGGGCCGCACCGTCAGTTTATAATTAGTATCTCCAAAAATAAGCAGCGGCTCAAAGTTACTGCTATATACAATTATTCGAGAAGCTGATCTGTCAATAACCTTTAACGGAATTCCACCCAGTTTTGAGGACAGGTTGGGTAAATCTTTATCTGCTTTACCGGAATCTGAATAAAACCCGGTCCATACTGACCAACCATCTTCAAAGACAGGATATGCTAAAACACCGGCCGCTCTGTAATCACTGCATAATTTTTGAGCAGATGCTAAATCCGCAGCCTTATCTCCAATCTGAATATGATATGGGCCATAGGTTTCTCCATCAAAAGGTATACCTTCATTTGGATTATACTCGGAAATTGCTCCCGAAGAGGACTTAATGAAGTGTGCATCCTTCCTGAAAATTAACTGTGCCCCGCCTTTTTCGGTAAGGAGAGCAGTAAATTCATTATCTTTATAATAACCTGCCTCAATTCCTGATTTGGCTGATAATGCGACACTGGAAGCAGAAGCACTCCCAAAATAAAGTCCTACTCTGATTGTCTCCGGATATGTCTGGGCAAATGCATCATTGTTTGGAAGAGCCAGAAAAACTAAACAAACGACAATTACTGCGGCAATATAATGCCATGATTTTTTCGACATAAGCATACCTCGCCATATTTTTCTTTAGTAGTTCTGCAGCAGTACTGCATAAGAAGAGTTTGATATACTCTTATTCAATTATACCCATTAAAGCTGCCTATGTACATAAACAAATGAAACATTACAAAGAAGAAATATTTTTGCAATATTATGTATCATTTTAACCATGATTTTCGCGTTGTTCTGCAAACATAATATATATAATAATTGGAATGGCAATCATCGTAATTATTATTGCTATATGCATATTCTCATAAAATGTCATAATCGCACCATACATAGTAAGTAAGGAAGATAAAAGTGATTTGCTGATTCTAGCTTTAAAAATAGAGTTTGTATCTCGTTCTACTTTTACAGATACATTCAGCTTGCATATGCCAAGCTTTTTTCTGAGATTTATCGGAATACCGATTGAAGTTTCTACATTAATATCTTTATTTGTTTTTAATAAACGTTCCTCATTTTCATAAGGCAGAGCTTTGCACAAAACTGATTGCATTCCATATGTAATAACTACTTTTCCCGTATCATCCAGCCCTAGAACCTTCATATTATCTGTTGAAATCCTCACAATATTACTGTCTTCGTCCTCACTGTAAGGTCGAACACATTTTAAAGCTTTGATACTTTTTCCGACAATAAACCTTGTAATCTTTCTAAATAAACTAACATCATTCTTGCTATGGAATGATCGTATTGTCGGAGAAATGGATAAACACAGCAATCCTTTCTCTTCAAGCTTCTTTTTTAGTTTTATTAGGGAGCGATAGTCTGTAGATTTTTTTTGTGAACCGTCTTCATTATAACACTCAAAAAGTAATTCTTTTTCTTCGTCTGATGATAAGGCTTCCCTAACAGATAAAAACACATTATCTTCAAATGAGGGAGGCAACTCAATATCAAGCAGTACTCTTTGTTGTCTGTTTAATTTAATCTCATTCTCGGCTATATTGGGGTCAAATAATATTTTATCGTTTTTAATTGTCATTGAAGCCCCTGTAAGAGTGTTAACAATATCGTAATAAACAAAATCATTATAGAAACTGCGCTTTTCTGCGGAAACACGGATTTTTTTTTCTTTTATATCATCAATACTGGCAATTAAAATTTTTGTGCAAAAAATACTTTTCATAGGTAACAAAATTAATTCTGTACCGGCTTCTATGGATAGTTTTTCTTGTATCAATTTTGTTATTATAATACCATTTACATCAACTGATTCCGAAAAACACACCGAACACTCAAAGAATTCACCATTGCCAGGGTTTAGAAGACACGTCTTATAAGGATTTATTATCCTATCTTTGTAATGTGGGTTTATGAATATGGAATTCAAAAAGGCTTTATTTGATGTTTGATTAAAAAATCTCAATACCATAGGTTTATCAAATATATCTCTTAGCACATGCCCGTTCTTCTTAATAATAAAATTACCTGATTCTTTTACAATTTTTGCTTCTTTCATATTATCTACCTTTCTAAATGATCAATAATAAAATCTAAATATAGTTCATGAGTTTTTATTGACGTTAATTTATATAGCATTCTGGAACCGACAACATCTTCGATTTCATTGAGCTTGATCTTTCCGTCATCAATAATAAAATCAATACCTACTAAGCCAAAATCGAACATGTCAACTATCCTTTGGACTATTTTTATCTCATTATCACTAAGAACATATAAACTTGGAATACCGCCGAGTGAAAAATTACTTCTATAGTCATTGTTTGACTTACGCAGAATTGCAGCAATGATATTCTTGCCCAGTACATATACTCTAATATCAGTGCCTATATTTGATGCTACTTTTTGTATTAAGAATTCATCTGATTTTAAGTTTTCAATTACGGATGTTAGCTCCTCTTTGTTTCGAACATAATATACCTCTTTTCCGCCATGTCCATCAATAGACTTAATAATTGAAGGATAAAAAAACTCTTTGCTGCTGCCAATAAACCTTCTATTCAAAAAGAGTGTATCCATCATTTCAATATTATTACCGGTTAAATATTGATGGGTTTTTCTTTTATCATTGCATATGGAGGAAACATGATAATTATTAAAAACAGGAATACCCATCAATTCAAATTGTTTATTTAATAATGGGTATATACATCTGCAAATGACAAAATCAGGTATTACACAAATATTATTATTGTACAAGAAAATATATTTGTTGTTTATTACTCCAAAATCCAAGTTATCGGCTAAGATTAATTTTAACTCTATTCCTTTATTGGATGCATAAGACTGATATTCTGAAATGAGCCATTCATTCCTTTTTGCATCAGTTTCATTATAAATAAGCCAACCAATCATCGTTAATTACATTTCCTTATAATGTGCTCAATAATAATTTCTGCCATATTAATTCCGGTACAATCATATGTGCTTTTAAAATGCGGGTTCGAATTTACTTCACATACTATCGGAGTATCATTATCACTAAACAGTATATCGACACCTCCGAAATCAACTCCCACGGCGACGCATGCCTGTATTGCTATCTCTACTTGTTCTTTACTGGGTGTGTACTGTTTCATTTTCCCACCAAGGGTAATATTGGAACGAAAATCTCCTTCTGTGTTATATCTGTACATGGAAGCGACTTCGCAGTTACCTACAATATTTATCCTGATATCCTTACCCCAACTGTTCTTTATTAATTCCTGCATAATGAAATCCTTATGACCTATTCTATTTATAATAATTTCCGCCTTTTCACGATTATCTGCTAAATACACCTGATGTCCGAATGAACCATACACCTCTTTTATTATAAACGGGTATTTAAGCTCTTCTTCTGCATATTCCAGGAATCTTGTGTTTTTATAACCTATTCCTTCGAATGTTTTAGGAGCAATAATAGTCTTTGGAATTGTAATGTTATTCTTAGATAACTGAATAGCTGTAAGAGCTTTATTATCACAAACCTCAATCGCATGTGCCGAATTGAAAACTCTTACTCCCATGTTCTCGAGCCGCTGTGCTAAATATATGTCTTTATCCCAGAACAACACAAAGTCAGGAAGTTCATTATATATTTCCTTTCCCAGTATACTAACAAAATCCCCTGTGGTTTTTATCGATAATTCAACATCACTTTTTTTTGAGGCATCTATAAACCAGTTATAAAGCTCTTTAAATTTATAGCTATCAATGAAGTTATTGACAACCAGCCATCCATTCATATAAACCGCCTTTAGTTTCAATGCATATTCATATACTCAATAATTTGTAACAGTGATTTAATTATTGAATCTATATTGTATTCATCATACTTGTCACTAACCAGTTTTGAGTTTATTTCTATTTGGAAACATGGAATAGAACAGCTTGATGAAACATGAGCAGATACTGTGTTTTTATATGTCGCATCAAATATTTCATCTACCATAATATTCTTGACACCGTTATTGTTAAAAAAAGTAATTATTTTTTCCAGCAAATCATATCTTTGAAGGATATTCTTTCCTCTGCCTGTTCCAATGTCAATGTTCATTTCCCTTCTCGGAGCCATTTGATGCAAATCCATCAGTAGTTTTATGTCATTTTTTTTTATATATTGTATGAGAAAATCTCTGTAATCACTTTTATCATCATAATTTGCATCATCGTTGCAATTTTTTGTTTTATAGATGACCGGACAACCAATCTTTTCATGAAGTATTCTTGTTATAGCTCCTGTCTGATACTCAGCAAATTTTATTTTCCCATTTCGTATTTGTTCAACACTGTGGGGAGCTGAAACAATAACACTACCACAGCCTTCCAATAACTCAAACGAATTCTTGTTGTTTTTATTATAAAAAATCTTTAGATTCTTTTTTAATAAAGTACTATATTCCATTCTTCCTCCAAACAACAAGTTAATATCTATTCCAACCTTGCTCCGTTTTTAGCCAGCATATCTGCCCTTTCATTCATCTCTATCCCTGTATGGCTTTCAACTTTATGCCATGTTATGGATATACCGCAGTTATCGATATACTCCTTATAGGCTTGTGTCATCGGCGTATTGGTTCGAAATTTACCCGTTGCCCATTTTTCAATGTTCTGAAAATCATAAAAAATTGAAATTTCTTTCACTTTCTCTTTCTTGCACCATTCCAAAACTTCTATGACAGCCTGAATTTCTCCTCCTACCTGCCTTGAGGTAAAGGCCTCCGGTGAATCTACCTTTCCCGACAGCTCAGCTATGATTTTTCCTGCTTTTAGAATAACTGCACCATAACCTGTAGATCCTTCTATGAAAGATCCATCCACGTAAGCATAGTAAAGTGTTGAAACTACAATTTCCGGCACATCTGATTTCTGTTTTTTTGTATTTTTCTTAACAGAACTGCTTTTTTCTTTTATTTTGTCGGCCTGACCCAACAAAGCTATGATTCGGACAAATTCTTTCTCAGGCAAATCCGAATCATTTCTGAAATTATAATTTTGCTTTTTGGGACTGTAGTCTATGATTAACTTGCCAAGAGCTTTATCATTCTCACTTACCTTTATTTTCAACATATAATCTCTTATAAGAGCTATCTCCGGCTCTAAACCAGCACTTAAAAATTTGGATTCCAATGAATTATATATGGAAATAAGCTCATTCTCACAAATATATGCCATACCCGTCATTTCCCCCAGCTTTTTGCATCATTAAAGATATTTTAGCAGAACATCCTGGTTCAGGCTATAAAGTAATGCATTTTCCCGGGTAATATAACCTTTTTTATATAGTTTACTTATATCATAATCCATGCTCTGCATACCATAATTTTTACCACTATGAATCACAGAGTCAATTTGATAGGTTTTGTTTTCCCTGATTAGATTCTGGATTGCATTTTGTGAATGCATGACCTCAAAAGCTGCTGCTCTCCCTCGTTTTTCCGATGGTATCAGTTGTTGGGAAACAACAGCCTTTAAGACAGTTGACAGCTGTATACGAATCTGATGTTGTTGATTTGGAGGAAACACATCTATTATTCTGTCAATTGTCTGTGACACTCCCAGAGTATGAAGAGTGGAAAGAACCAAATGTCCGGTCTCAGCGGCTGTCAAGGCAATTGAAATAGTTTCGAGATCCCTCATTTCACCTACCAGTATTACATCCGGTGATTCTCTCAACGCTGCCTTTAATCCCCTGGCATAACTTTGGGTGTCCTGTCCTATCTCTCTTTGGTTAACTATACTCATTTTATGCTGGTGAAGATACTCTATAGGTTCTTCCAGAGTAATGATATGACACTTTCTTGTTCTGTTAATCAAATCTATTATACATGACAGTGTTGTAGATTTACCGCTCCCTGCAGGCCCCGTTACCAATACAAGTCCCCTGTTGAGCTTATGTAACTGTAAAACACTGTCCGGTATCAATAAATCCTTCGGATCAGGCAGTTCTGTATAAACAAGGCGTATTGCAGCAGCCAATGATCCTCTCTGAATAAAGGTATTTATGCGGAATCTTCCCAATTTCCCTACTGAAAGAGAAAAGTCTTTATCACCAACAGCTAAAAAAGAATTAAAGGTTTCATCATCAGGAAAAAGTTCACCAACAAGCCTTTTGGTATCTTCCGGGCTTAGTATTTTTTCTCCGGCAAATACTAATTCTCCTCTTACTTTTAATACCGGCGGAACCCCCACAGTTATCTGTATATCAGATGCATTATTTTTAACTGCAGTTCTTAAAAGTTCTTTTAAGCTGTATGTAGTATTTTCCATTATGGTTTTCCTTCCCACAAATCATATGTATTATTATCAATCTCAAAAGGTTCCTGCCAAAGCCTCCACTCTTTAACCGAGCATATATCATTTATCCTGTCATCCGAGCCGGGCTGCCGGATTAACAGCTTTACAGTAAGAAACTTATTCCTTGAATTATCTTCTAATATAAAAGTGCGTTCTATAGTCATTGCCAATTTGTCATTCTCATAGCCCATGGACCGAATAATATTTTCGTTTAGAATCAAATCAAAATTCTCAAAGAATAATTCATTGTTATTGGAGAAGTTAATCACTTTCTTTATCTTGTTTTTTATGTCATACAAAAAACGCTTACCTTCAGAATCAAGCAAGTAATAAGTCTTGTGATTATCCGCATTTTTTTGGGATAATCTAAATTCGGATGCAGAGATACTAATGCTTAATAGTGCAAACACTACCATTGTAACCAATAGCAGTGATATTAAAACCATAGAACTTCCCTTTTGTGATTTTAAATTATGCATCATATTATTACTCACTCCAGTAGGATAAGTCTTCAATAATTACACCAATACTATATATTTCATGTTTCTCATTATTCTCAAATGGATATGGTTTCAGCCTTACTGCTCTTAAATCCAGGTGTAGTAAGCCTTCCTGATCTTCTGATAATTGGATTATGTTACCATAAATAGCGTATTGAGCTTCTGAATCCATTATAACTGAGCGTTCCCAATTATCATCGTAATATATTGTAAAACGGCTGCCATTTGATGACGAGCCTTCAACACCCTGAAACTCTTCGATTAAAGTATTGGTTTCCAAAACAGCATTATCAAGGTCCATGGCTTTCTGAAGTCTAACATGAGATACAATAAACAGGCTCACTACACCTGCCGATAATACAGCTAAAATCGCCACTGCAACAATTATTTCTACTAATGTGAATCCTCTTTCATCTGATTTCACAATACATCTCCCACTACTTTGATCTTACTTTTATGATATTGCTATACGGTCTTACACCGTCGATACCTACACTTGTGAAAATCTGATTTTCTTCATAATTATAATCTATCTGGAAGCTATCAACTTTTGCAATTATCTGACTTATATCTGGTGTAGGGGTTTCATGACTCAGAACCAACGATTCCATCAGGCAGCCTGAATTATGATAAATCCACGTAGCATAACTTTCACCATTTATGTTCTCATATATTACCAAAGCATTATTACCTGTAATTGGTTCTGGTTTCACTTCAATACTGCCGGCTATATCATTCTGACGAATTTTACTGGTTAAAAAAGAGCTGGCTATCCTAAGCTCACTGGTTTTATCCCTGGAATCATTTAATCTTTGGTATGTTTTAAATGTAGACAGGGATAAACTTAAGCAACATGCTCCAAGTAATACTAAAAGCAATACTACTGAAAGTGTTTCAATCAACGCTCGACCTTTTTCCTGTCTTAGACTGATATTAAGTACCTTTTTCATAAACCTCCACATACGGCATTACATTTGATGCGAATATCTCATAATAATAAAAATACTTTTCATCATTTAGAATAAGGCCATAATTTTTGCTTAAATACTCCAAATCCGGAGGGTAACTTCCTTCAAGGGCATAGCACTGAACACATGTGCGTTCAATAGCCTCCTTTATTCTTTCGGGTTGCGCTGCATTTCTATTTTCCCAGAATATATCCATAAACAAAATAGAAACCAAAGCTGCTATTGTAATAATAATCAGAATGTAAGGCTGAACCCATTTGTAGATATTGCTTTTAAACATATCAAAGACTCCTATCCTATAGAAGACATTATTCCAATAAGCGGCAAGAGAACCGACAGAAGCACCATTCCCAGAATAACTGACAGTATCGCAACTAATGCAGGTTCTATGGTTTTACTGAACCTTTTTAAAGATATCTCTGATTCCTTTCCGTAAATCCTTGTTAATTTTTTTATAGTATCGTTCATTTTTCCTGTGCGTTCGCCAGTCTTAATCATTCTTGAAAAAAGCTCAGGAAAAACTTTTGAATCTTTGATAGCGTCTGAAAATGATTCGCCGTTTGCAATATTTTGGGATACACCTTCCAGCACATTTGCAACATATTTATTATCAATTAACCCTTTAACCAGATTAAAGCTGTCAATTGTATTCATACCGCTTTGGATTGTGAGATCAAGACCCATGCCAATTCTGTATGATATTACTTTTCGATACAATAAGCCCGTCACCGGATTCTTTACTTTAAACTCATCAAACACAAGTTTCCCTTTTTTTGTTTTAGCAAATATTATAATTATCAAAATAACAAATACCGATATAATGAGAAACCATAAAAAGATTTTTTTAAGGGATATGGTGAATAAAAGGATAACCTGTGCTTCTTTTGGCATCTGGCCGCCAAGGCCTTGGAAAATTTCATCAAAGACAGGTATAACCTTATAAATCATAAGCCCAATAATACCAATAATAAGCAACGATAATATAACCGGATATGTAATAGCATTTTTAATTTCTTTATTTAGGTCTGATTCGTTTTCATAGTAAACCGAGAGGTTTTCCATGACAGTGTCAAGTTTGCCTGTCAGTTCACCAATCCTGATCATCTGCAGCATATAATCAGGAAAACTTCCTTCTTCTAAAAATGCCTGATACAATGACATGCCTTCAATTATCTTTTCAGAAATGAATTCCATTGATTTTTTTAACCGGGCATTGGTTATTTCTTCAGATAGTACAGGTATTCCCTCTAAAGGGCTAACTCCTGATTTAAAAAACTGTTCCATCTGATGACAAAGCAGGGAAAGCTCCATCGCACTGAATACTCTTTTTTTCATAATCTGTTTTTCACTCCAGTTTTAGGTGTGATATTATTTCTATTATCATAACATTTTTAACAGCCAAATAATACTATTTATCTGCAAAATATTGCATTTCACGCTTTTATTATCCGATAAATCAACATTATTATATTCACATTCAAAAAATCAAATTATTATTTGTCTTATTGCTTCTTCAGCGCCTTCACATATATCTTTAATGCACCCTTCCTCCATTGGGGACCGAAGGCCGGAAGTCTTTAAAAGATCTGTAAAGGTCATCGTGCCGGCTTTCTTGCTAAAGCTGAGATATTTTTCCCAGGCAGCCTTATAGTCTTCAGAGATCAGATTTCTAAACTGGAGAGCGCAGGTCTGTGCCAGGCAATAGTCAATATAGTAGAAGGGTGAACTGTAAATATGGGTTTGAGCCTGCCAGCGTCCTCCTTTCCCAAAGAATGGGTCATCCTCATAATCCAAATCCGGCTGATATTTACTTTCGATACGCTTCCACACAGCCTTTCGCTCATCAGGCGTCATACCGGGGTTCATATATACTTCATGCTGAAATTCATCTACAGCACATCCGTATGGTATAAAATTGATGGCCGATGCTAAATGCATATACTTATACTCTTCTGCCCTGTCGCCGAAAAACAGCTTCATCCACGGCATGGTAAAAAACTCCATACTCATGGAATGAACCTCACAGGTTTCCATAGTAGCAGTTCTGTATTCACTTATTTCTATATCCTTAGCCAGATAGCCATTAAAGGCATGACCTGCCTCATGAGTTAAAACATCAATATCACCGCTGGTTTTGTTAAAGTTGGCGAAAATAAACGGTGATTTATAATCAGGAATATAGGTCATGTAGCCGCCTGCAGCTTTGCCTTTGCGGCTTAAACAATCCAATAGCTCATTTTCCAGCATAAAACGGAAGAACTCGCTTGTCTCTCCCGACAGCTCATCATACATTTTCTGGCCGGCTCTAAATATTTCTTCGGGTGTTCCTTCAGGTTTCGGGTTTCCATCCTTAAAATACAGAGGAGCATCAATGAAGGTGAGTTTTTTTAATCCCAGCCGCTCCTTTTGTTTTTCATTAAGTTTCCGGGAAAGAGGAACCATGTGCTTTTTTACCTGTTCTCTGAAGGCAGAAACTTCTTTGGGACCATAACAGTTTCTACCCATTCTTATATAACCCAGCTCTACAAAGTTCTCAAATCCCAGCTTTTTAGCCATCTTAGTACGTACTTTTACTAATTTGTCATAAATCTCATCAAGTTTCGCCTTGTTTTCTTCAAAAAATTCTGTTCGTTTTTTATATGCATCCTTTCGAATCTCTCTATCCGGCGACTCCATATACAAACGAAGTTGTGACAAGTTAAGTTTTTTTCCGTCAAATTCCAGCTGAGCTGATGCTATTAACTTAATATACTCGCTCACCAACCTGTTCTCCTCTTGTAACTCAGGTATAATTGCCGGATCAATAGCTTTAAGTTCTAACTCGGCGTTCTCAAAAAGCAGCTTACCAAGTTTCTCCTCCAGTTCTTTTCTAAAATTGGACGATACAAAGGCTCTGTAGAATTCTGCTGTAGAGTTTTCTATTAATGGGCTGTTTTCATCAAAAAAGTCCTTTTCCCTGTCATAGAAAGAATCTTCAGTGTTCATTGTATTGCGGATATGAGCTATGGTGCTCATTGTACTTAATTTATCTGTTAAAACAGTAAACTCTTTATGTGCCAAAAGCTGCTCTTCAGAAGATTTTGCATTTTTTACTCTTTCGATCAGCTTATTTACTTCAGTTATATAAGCTTTTATATCAGGTCTCTTATACAGCATTTCAGAAAATTTCATATACTTCTCTCCTTTTTCTTCCTGTCTTCTCTTTGATTATACTAATACAAAGATGGCAGGACAACAATTAGTACTCTCACATACTATTCTATTATTGTGTATATAATTGACTTTTGTTTAAGTTAATATATCATTGGTAAAATCAAATTGATATTATTTATTAATTTCAGGCCCAAGGCAATCTGCATCCTAAACAGAGTACAGCAAATATACAATCGATACCGGCGGTATTATACAATGTTTACGTATGAGGCCAAAGTTCAATGATAATCGTGAATTAAGAAGCATACTGGAAAGCAGCAAACTAAGCTATTGTTTGGCTAAATATAATTATAATAACATTCTTGACAAAGTATTAAGTCATTTGTATAATAATAAAGTCGCTCTGACATGTGCCAGTAGCTCAGCAGGATAGAGCAACGGACTTCTAATCCGTCGGTCGGGTGTTCGAATCATCTCTGGCACGCCAAGGGAATCCCTGCCACATATGTGCGGGGTACAAAAAAGCAGTCGGTTACTCAGCCGGCTGCTTTTTTGCACTTTGATACCATTAGGTAATATATGGTTCTTATCTGTTATAATTGTTCTTTTAGAATCTTAAAAAGAAGATCTATCAATTCATCATCCCTGTCGACTTCACCGAACCTGTCACTGATTCGATAGCCTTCTTCGGCCTCAATGCCGCTGGCGGGCGGAATATCCAGGCTAAAGCCGCCTTGTCCGGCCTTTGTATTTCTTAGACAATTAATAAGCTGACCTATGTTGAATAATGGCAGGCAGTTTTCTTTTAAGAAATAGTCCCCAGGATCAAAAACATCATAGAAAACCTCTTCTGGGGATTCTTCCTCATTTGCAGGAATTTCTTCATCATCGGTTAATTCCTCAGGCATCCTCAGTCTTTTTAAAGTGATAGTACCCCTTTCGGAAATAATGACCTCGCCCACCACAAATTCAAGATCTTCATATATATCATTTTCTGCATCCTTACAGACAGATGCAACAGCCCTATCGTTTACAGCAGGAAGCCAGAGTAATTTAAGTGCTTGTTTTTGGCTGAATGTTAAAGAATTTAAATCTTCAAGAGTCAAATACTGTTTCATACACTTACCCTCTTTGATTTTTTAATTATAGTATATCATGAAATTTATCATTATTCTTGAGGATAATTCAAAATATTTAGTCTTTATTTCTTTTTTTTTTGATATAAAACTTGTTTAGTACAGAGGAATCTAAAAGAAGTAATCATGTGAAAATTTGAAAGAAACCTTTTTGTAAGTTTCATGTACATTTCCTTAATATCCAATGGTTGACACATCGAATTTGCATTGATATGATATGTATGGTTCGGGTTTTTGAAAGATACTGGAGACAAACTGGAATGTTTCTTTTTTAATGATATATTCATTTATTTTGCAATTTGTTATTAATAAAAAATCATTTTGCAGTATCCCCTGGGTCTTTTTTAAGCCCTGTGTCCTAACCAAAATTTATTAATAATATTGGAGGCCAAACAAAAATGAGTACTTCATCTTATAATCCTTATGAGATAGCACAACAACAATTCGACTCGGTTGCCTCAAAGTTAGACCTTGATGCCGCAACCTGCGAGCTTCTGCGCCAGCCTATGCGCGAATATCATTTCACAATTCCCGTAAAAATGGATGACGGTACCACTAAAGTCTTTAAGGGGTTCAGAGTACAGCATAATGACGCAAGAGGTCCTGCCAAGGGCGGTATTCGTTTCCATCCAATGGAGACAATTGATACAATCCGTGCCCTGTCTATGTGGATGACCTGGAAATGCTCAGTCGTAGACATCCCCTTAGGCGGAGGTAAAGGCGGAGTTGTCTGTGACCCTAGAAATCTTACAGAACGTGAACAGGAAAGGTTATGCCGTGGCTATGTACGTCAGTTGGCCAGAAATGTTGGTCCAAATACTGATGTTCCTGCCCCTGATGTTATGACAAATGCAAAGCATATGCTCTGGATGTTGGATGAATATGAAACTATTCACGGAAGCAGAAACCCCGGATTTATTACTGGTAAACCGGTTGGCATGGGCGGTTCTTTAGGAAGGACAGAAGCAACGGGTTTTGGAGTTATTTATGTTCTGAATGAAGCATTAAATTATCTTAATATTCCTGTTGAAAATACTACTGCCAGTTTCCAAGGTTTCGGCAATGTAGCTCAATATGCCGTCAGATTATATCAGCAATTAGGCGGTAAGGTCGTTGCTATTTCCTGCTGGGATGAAGCTGACAAAAAGGCTTATACCTTCCGTAAGCTTGATGGCATGGACATAGATGCACTGGTAAATATCACAGACTCATATGGTACTATCGATAAAGATAAAGCAAAGGGTCTGGGATATGAAGTTCTTCCCGGTAATGCATGGATTGAGCAGGATGTTGATATATTGATTCCCGCAGCTTTAGAGAATCAGATAACCATTGAAAATGTTCAAAAAATCAGTAAACAGGTTAAGGTTATTTGCGAAGCGGCTAACGGACCTACAACCCCCGATGCTGACAAGGTAATCAACGAAAGAAATATCTTTGTTATTCCTGACTTCTTAGCTAATGCCGGTGGCGTAACCTGCAGCTATTTTGAACAGGTTCAGTCAAATCAGAATTACTATTGGGAAAAAGATGAGGTTCTTGCGAAACTCAAAATAAAGATGACCTCAGCTTTTAAATCAGTTTACGAGCTTGCAGAGAATAAGAAGTTACGGATGCGTGATGCTGCCTATGTAATTGCTATTAACCGCGTAGCGCAGGCTGTTAAGAGCCGCGGATGGGTTTAATTTAATAAATAATATTTAATATTGAATCATTAAGCAGCCAACGTATGCATAGCATGCGGTAACGCCGTCCACTGGCGGCTTAAAGTTATAAATTGCTTTATGGTTTTATGGTATAATATAGGAGGTTGGTAATTTTTCCAACCTCCAGTTTTTAATAAAGGGAGACCTTTATATTATGGGTAATGAAAACATTGGGTCCAATAATTTACTTGATATCCTGAAGGAACGGGAAAAAGAGTTAAACTGCCTGTATATGGTTGATGAGATTCTCGAAAACCATCAATTATCCATACCTGAGATTCTTAAAGAAATCATCAGAGTATTACCTTCTGGCTGGAGATTCCCTGAACTATGCCGGGCAAGAATAATATACAAAAACCATAGTTATCAGAGCCCCGGATTTATATCCTCTCCCCTCTCTGAAACATCTGATATCAAAGCAGATGGAAATATTGCAGGTAACATAGAAGTTGTATATATTAAGGAAGTTCCAAAAACCGATGAAGGTTATTTTCTTTTTAAAGAAAAGAAACTGATAAAGTCTGTCGCAGACAGAATAGGTCAAATGCTTGTTTATAGGCAGATGAAATCCGTAATGAGCGGATGGGAAGATTTAAAAACAAATCCGGCTGCCTCTGAGAATGAGGTAAAGGAATGGGAATTTCTTGTAGAATTTCTTAAGTATACCGATCATAGTATGCTTCTTCACATATGCAGGAAGCTTACAAACTACCTTCTTATTCTGGGTGTAAACGAGGCATCTGAACTTTTTAATTGTTCGACAAATAACTTAACAGATGATGGCGGATATGCAAATTATCCTGCGGCAGCAGAGCCAATGGGGGATATAACATTAATTTGTGAAAATGCTTTTAATGTTGCTAAAAAATATATTGGCGCCCAGGAGCTGAAAAACCAAATCAAAAGATGGATGCAGGAGGAGAATGCCTATTCCCTCATCAAAGTAATTGGCAGTAACTCTCCGTCACTTCATAATATAATTGAGGCTCTCAGAAAATTCCAAAAATCTTCAAAGAACGATGAACTGCTGTTTTCTCCTAAAGGCCGGTGGCTTACCGTAGGTTTAATAAAAAACTTTTTATCCGATAAACCTGACTTTATAAATATTGCTGCACAGTATTTAAATTACAACGATTTTAATGATATTATCAACAGGATAATCTATCCCTCAGACAGCCGGGGGCGAATCGGAGGAAAGGGAACCGGCCTATTCTTAGCAAATAAAATACTAAAAAAAGAAAAAGACAACCTACCTCAGCTTAATTCCATTAAAGTTCCCAAGACCTGGTATATTACAACAGACACTATAACCAAATTTCTTCATTATAACGATTTAGAAGAGCTGAATGAGCAAAAATACAGAGATATTCAGGAGATACGTTTAGAATACAGAAATATCATACAATTAATGAAGAGTTTCAGCCTGCCGCCTGAAATTATTAATAATCTTTCAGTGGCTTTGGACGACTTAGGAGATACGCCAATTATAGTCAGAAGCTCCAGTGTGCTGGAGGATCAAACTGGTGCCTCTTTTTCAGGCAAATATAAGAGCCTGTTTTTAGCCAACCAGGGTAGTAAGCAAGAGAGATTAAATGCCCTCCAGGATGCCATTATTGAGGTGTATGCCTCTGTCTTCGGCCCCGATCCTATCCAATACAGAGCAGAAAGAAATCTTCTGGATGTTCACGAAGAAATGGGCATAATGATTCAGCAAGTTGTTGGTACCAAGATCGGAAAATACTTCTTCCCTCTGTTTTCCGGTGTTGCTTTCAGTAATAACGAATACAGATGGTCACCCAGAATAAAACGGGAAGACGGTTTGTTAAGGATGGTTCCCGGTTTGGGTACCCGGGCTGTTGACCGCTTGACCGATGATTTTCCAATCCTTGTATCACCCCAGCAACCTGGTATCAGGGTAAATATTGTACCTGATGAAATTAAGAGGTATTCACCTAAAAAGATTGATGTTATCAATTTAGAGAATAATACTTTTGAAACTATTGAAATATCAAAGCTGCTTAAAGAATACGGGAATAAAATGGATAATATAAATAAAATTGTTTCTGTTATGGAATATGATTATATCAGAAAACCAAATTTCTTTGAGATAGATTTTGAGAAGGATGAACTTATTGTAACATTTGATGGCATAATAAGTGATTCACACTTTATTACACAAATAAACACCGTTATCAGGACTTTACAGGAAAAACTCGGGTATGCCGTTGATATTGAATTTGCATCTGACGGGAAGGATTTATATCTTCTACAGTGCAGACCGCAAAGCATCAGGGATGATACTGCTCCCGCCCCTATTCCTCAGGACGTGCTCTCTAAAGATATTGTTTTTACTGCCAATCGTTATATTTCAAATGGGCTTATTCAAAATATATCTCATATTGTATATGTTAACCCGGAGCATTACAGTGAATTATCCCAGCTGGAAGATTTAAAAACAGTAGGTAAAATAATTGGTAAGTTAAACTCCTTTCTTCCTAAACGCCAGTTTATCCTTATAGGCCCGGGCCGTTGGGGAAGCCGGGGGGATATAAAATTAGGCGTATCAGTCACATATGCTGACATCTGCAATACTGCGGCTTTAATTGAAGTCGCCAAAAAGCAAAGCGGATATATGCCTGAATTATCTTTTGGCACACACTTCTTCCAGGATCTTGTTGAAGCTAATATCCGGGTGCTGCCCTTATACCCCGATAATGAAGGAATTATTTTTAATGAGAAATATCTTAATAAATCCAGGAATACTCTAAAGACAATATTCCCGGAATACGAACGATTTGAAGATGTTGTAAAAGTGATAGATATCCCTTCTGTCTCTGACGGATATAATATGAGTATATGTATGAATGCCGATTTGTCTCAGGCTATTGGATTTCTTACCCCTCATAAAATTAAACTTTCCCATAAGCGAAGAGTTGTTGAATACGAGGATTATACCGGTGATGACAAGGCATGGAGATGGCGGTATCATATGGCCGAACAATTGGCTGCAAGAATTGATTCAAGCCGATTTGGAGTTAAAGGTTTCTACCTATTTGGAAGTACAGGTTCAGGCACAGCAGGGCCTGGCAGCGATATTGATATAATCATTCACTTTGAGGGAAATGATACGCAGCTTAAAGAGCTTGAAAGTTGGCTGGACGGCTGGAGTACGAGTCTTGCCGAGATAAACTATATGAATACCGGCTATAAAATGGATAAAATACTTGATGTCCACATCATTACAGACGAGGACATCAATAATAAGGATTCCTTTGCAATTAAGATTAATCACCCGGCAGATCCGGCTATACCCTTAAAAATCTCTTAGGATTTTACTTGTTTTTTTCTGTGTGCCTTAAGCATTATAGCCAGAAGCGGAACCAGATATGCAACAAGTAATCCCAGTGTAACAAACAGCAGCATATCGGATTCCGGAGCCAAACCAATAAATATCAACATGGGTGCTCCCAGAAGAATTGCAAAGCTGCTGCCTGTTAACAAATTATTGGCAGCGGGAGTTTTGAATTCAGGATCTACTTCCCTAAGCAATACTACCCCTGAGCTTATTGTCCCTGTAAGCATTCCGTACATGGATACCATTCCTTCGTACTCATATCCGGGATATATTTTCTTGCACAACCACTTAAGATAATAAAATGTTACTATTCCGCCCAGAACAGCAATTATAATGAAAGGAACCCATAGCCCTTTCAATTCTTTGAATTCTATTGACGCTATTCCGGCGATAGTCATAAAATCGAATGACAAGCCGGATATCCTGGATAATAAATAATTATTTGGGTATTGGCGAGTCATTACCTTAGCTTTTGTCAAAGCATCAAAGCCCAGTCGACAGCCTGTTGCCAATAATGATCCGGTGATAAAGTTAAATCCCCAAATTAATGGTGACAACGTCCTTGACAGACCCGGAGCAAACTCAGCTAAAAGACTTGTTATCCCAAGAGATACTAAATATGTGGCCAGGTATATTAACAGAACCAGTGCAAACTGCACCGAAAATCTGTCTACCGATTGGGATATGGGAATCTCATTCTTATCCTGAAAATCTTCAACAGTAACCGACCCGGAAACATAGGCTGCCTCCTGCACTTTAACTTTTCTTTGCCTGTTTACTACATTAATATAAAAAACTCCTACAACACAAGCACATATAAATCCTGCCGCAGCAATTGACAACCCAAAGGACTGCCCTCCCACAAAACCCAGCTGTTCATATGACGAGCCGACATTATTGGCCTGTCCCGGCCCCTGGCCATATCCCATGGGCAGAAGTATCCCGGCGGCTTTAAAGAAATCGGGCATTATTGTATATGCAAGTCCAATTGATATTATCAGACCTAAAATACCTTGAACCAAATATGTACTTACAATTAATGCACCGCTTTTAAGCGCTGTTAAATCACTCTTTTCTTTCTCGCTGTATTTGGCTGGAATCCGAAGAGAAAGAGCAATGAAACCAATTCCTATAGCATGGTAAGTAACCTTTTCCAGGAAGTCCCCGTCCATAGGAATTAGATTCAATTCCCTTAAAAATAATGCTATAAAACCGCCCAATACAGCCGTAGGAATCATGGCTTTTCTTATAAACATTATCTTTCGGGACAGTATATTAGCAAAAAGCAGAAGTCCGGCAATTAAACCAAACTGAATAATAAAATTCCATAAACCAGTATTAGCTGCTGAAAAATCCACAAAATCACTCCTTGTATGCTAACTATTGTGAGTTTTTAAATATTTAAACAGCTCCCTGTATTTCAGAGCACTTCTGGGGTAGCTTGACTTAATCTCATATGCCTGCCGGTCATTTGTGGCAAAGGCAATGTCCATCTGCCCAATAATATTTAAGTCAGACAAATCATTAAATTTATAGATATATTTATGATTATCCTCACTAACAAAAACTATTCTATTATTATAGCAAAGCAGGGTTCCTTTAGCTATCAGCTTGTTTTTGCCACGGTTAGCCTCCCATAGTGTTTGACCTTCATCAGAGTATATTAGTTCATCAGGCGGCAGACTTTTAATTTTTTCAATTTCCTGTTTAAGCCAAGTGTCCTGAAATCTGCACCATTCCAGGACTGTCTTAAAGGGAGGTTCTTCGTCGTCGTTTGACGATAAATATCCATATGTATCATATTTCAGATCTAATCCGCAGGCACAAAAAAGCCTGTCTCCTTCGCTTTTTAGTGTTGCTGTATTATCACATTTTGGACATAAATAAAGGGCTGTTTCAAGATTCTCGGCCAACTTATAGCCTTTATATTCAACAGGATTCTTTTCCTGCTCCTCATAGGCATCAACATATAAATCTTTCTTAATAGCCGAAAAGACTTCATCAACTGTCATGGACTTTATTTCTTCAGGGGAGTATTCCTTTATCATTCGCCCCTTCATTTTACCCTTTCGCAGTGTTTTGGACCAGCGGGGACTTGTAAAATACCCTCCATCCAGACGGAAAGTGATAAGTGAAACACCGCTTTTCTTAATTAATTTGCCCGTTGCAGGATGAACTTCACCTGTCTCACCGCTAAAGGAACGATTGCCTTCAGCAAACATACAGACATTTGCTCCTGCTCTTAATCTTTTTAATATGTTAATAGCTGTCTGTATTTCTGTTATTGCTTTTACTCTTGGAATGGGGGCAACAAGGAAATTGATGAGCTTGCTTATAAAGCCCCATCTGAATATATGCTCACTTGCCACATAATACATTTGATCGGGAAAAGCTAAGCCGACTAAAAATGGATCGTAGTCGGTATTATGATTTGCTAAAATAATATACGGTTTGTGTTTGGGTTTTACTTCTTCAAAAGAATAGTTTAGTTTTTTTACCAGGTAGGGTTTAAGAATTCTCTTAAGCATTCTAAAAACGAATCGGTGCCAGTTTAAAATCTTCATCATTTTCCTCGCTCTTAAAAATTAATGGTTTTTGCGATAAAATGCCATAACTATTATCTCATACTATGATACAGCTTGTACATGCTTTAGTCATCACTTAACTATTATTTATCCAATCATAACATATAATACGATTATATTATATATCGACTGAATTACAAACTACATTATAAAGGACAACGATTAAACCATATTTAACTCTTCCCCGGTTTTTGTGCTATAGATTAATAGAATTCATAATACAGGGTAAACTAATACTGACTCATAACAAAAGGAGGAGTAAAATGGGCAAAAAGAAAGTAAATCCAAAGCTTAATAAACCGGTTCATGGCGACCCTGCCTTTTACAACGACCAAATCGGCAATAATCTGGAACCTATAAAAGAAAATATGGATAAAAAGCCTGAAGCCCATAAGTCAGACTAAAAAAGTGAGGTTGCATCTGATATCACAACCTCTTTAACAATTTTTAATTAAGGGTTATCTTTTTGCCAGACATTAAAGTAATCGGGTAATTTACTTATGTGCCCAAGCACCTTTCCTCTGCATTGAAATCTTATATCACTGTCATATGGAATAAATACATTTGTATCCTTATAATCTTCATTAGCAGAAATTAACCATATGTTACCACCCTTATCCTGATAAAAATGCTTACAGTATGGAGCTCCATCTACATTGAATATACCAATGTCACCATTTCTGATGTTTTTTCGAGCCTTCCAATTAATGCATACTAAATCACCATCCATAATCGTGGGCTCCATGCTCCGACCACTAATTTTTAATACAAAATCGGTACCTGGTAACACATCTGTTTCAGGTAAGTCAATTTCTTCGAATCTCTCTTCTCCAAAATCTTCACTCGGGCCTGCTGCTGTCGCAGCTTCATAAAATCTTACCTTGACATACTTGATTTTTTCAGGTTCCGTATCTGATGCCACTATCTTGTACGTTTTTTGTTTGGCGGTATTTTCCTTTGCTCTATCGCATCTTGTAGCCAAGTATTCTCCAAGGGCCTTGTCTTCACAGTATACATAACATCCCTTCTGTCCTCTTGACAGGAGTGTTTTATATGTATTCCTGATAATCCTATCTGCTAGTTCTTCATTGTTCCCCGTTCTGAGGCCCTTTATAGTGGCATCATTCTTATCACGCCTTGTATAATCGGTTATCACTTTACCATTTTCATATCTCATATCTGTGCCGATAATTATTCCAACATAATCAAATTCTAATCCTTGAGCCGAATGAATACAGCCTACCTGTTCAAATGAATCTGGATCAGTTGCCCATTGATCAGTGGTAAAGTTCCATTGAGCTTTAAAACCGCCTTCAAGTTCTATGTCATACTGCGTCTTATCATTTTTGCTGTTCCAAGGATAACAATAACCTGCAATCATGCGTGATTTATTGTTAATATTAGTTTTTCGTAATGCTTCTTTCATTTTTGAAGGCTCATCAAAAAATTGGATATCATAGTCAAAATCAAACCAGTCATAATTTGCTGTGTGTCTTATTTCAAGCACATCATCAAGAAATGCAAGATAACCATCAGAACCATTGCATCTAAACTGTGATAGCAGTTTTAGATTATCACCGTAATGTACTTTACTACATAATTTTTTCGCCCATTTTTTAATTTCTTTTACAGAACCAATGTCCCTAGTGGAAATAATCTGGTCCTCGTCAATAAAGAAAACACTGATTTTACATGCATTAATAATTTCTTTGATTTGGTTTTCGCCGAAATTACCAAATAACCCCGATTTTGCATTAAGCCTGTGCGCCTCATCAACAAGAAGGCAATCGAAAGTGTTTGAAGGCGTATCATAAAATGTCCCGGAACTTTTAAATAGCCCTCTCAGATAACTCAATGTATGCTTACCTCGTACAAGAGACTTGGCAAATGTTGTCCTTGGAGCACTAGTTTTAGTAACATAAAAACAGCTAAAACCGTTATTAAGGATTTTTGCAAGCAAATTGATTGCAATAACTGATTTACCGGTTCCTGGGCCTCCTTGAACAATGATTGTATGTTTTTCGTCATTTGATATTGTATTCTGCACTAGTTTTAAAATTGTCGCATAGGCAACCTGCTGCTCTTCAATCATAATAAATTCCTGTTTGCCATCTAGAATGGCACCAACAGAATCCTGTAATGATTTTGATGGTTTCAGTTTTCCATTTTCAATTATATCGAAAAGTTTTTTATTCGAGGGCTCTTTGATAAATTTAGCTATAAAGTCTTGAAGCTCTTCAGAATCTTCCTGGAGAAAAACCGGTGCTTCTTTAATTACATCATTGTATTTATGATGGAATATCTGATTCTTATAAGTCTCTTTATAGTTATGCAAATATGCACATGGTATCAGACTTATATTATTCTCTCTAACAGACTCATTAAAATTCTCAATTAGTTTTGCATATGAGTATACCTGCTGAGACGGGTGAACTACATCTCTTAATGCACCACCTGTGTATGCCTTTACAACGCTTTCTCGGCTTGTCGCAGTGCATTTTTCCCATTGTTTAAGTTCAATTACAACAATATTTTCGTTTTCGCCATCTCTACCACCAATCATAAAATCTACTCTCTTTGAGGTAAGAGGAATTTGATATTCAATGGCTACTTGAGATTGATCCGGAATTCTTGAATCACCTAAAATCAACCCCATTCTTGGAAGAGAATTTTCCCATGAACGAAATTCTGCAATTTGTCCTCTTGGTATATAAAGTCTTTTAAATAGTTCATCTATATTTCTTGCAATTGTACCGTTCATGACATCTCTTTGAAAAGATAGCTTTGTTCCCTCATAAACAATCATTGTATATCTCCCAACCTTATAGTTCGATTTAAATCGTATCTTATAACTCGTTATACTTATCAGAAATGCCCTTTGCTTTATTCACCGGATATTTTTCATTATTTTTAATTACTTTTTCTCTGATTATCTCATTCATATCCAGATTACATGCATCTGCCATTAAAATACAGTAATTAAGTACGTCTGCCAATTCTTCTTTAATTCTCTCAATCTTATCAAAGCATTTGCAATCAGTACCGCTCCATTGAAATACTTCCAGGAGTTCTGCAGCCTCAAGAGATATTGATATTGCGAGATCCTTTGGATTGTGGAATTGTGCCCAATCTCTAGCATCTCTAAAATCTATCACCATTTGTATTGTCTCGGCATCCATAGTAAATCGCCTCCTTTAGGATAGTATATCATATATGGGGTCAGGCTTTTGACTTTCTAATTCTTGGCTTTTCAGGTAATATTAAATTGGTTCTTTT
>JGI24710J26742_10000258_pt1 | contig 49651 bp, 35 predicted proteins | sample BioPla2DNA2_FD_26742 | JGI IMG/M metagenome (IMG submission 26742) | reverse complement strand
CAGATGACAATCGTATTGTGGCTGCTTTACCAACAATTAATTATTTATTAGAAAAAGGTGCTAAGGTTATTTTATTCTCACACTTGGGAAAAGTTGACCATAAAGATCCAGAAAAAACAGCTAGTGACAAAGCTAAAAATAATATGGTTATTGTCGCAACTAAATTACAAGAATATTTACCAAATGCTAAGGTTACTTTTGTTGATGCAACTAGAGGTGAAAAACTAGAAGCAGCAATTAATGAATTAACTGAAGGCAACATAGTGCTGATGCAAAATACCCGTTATGAAGCAGGTGAAAGCAAAAATGATCCAGAGCTAGCAGCTTATTGGGCATCACTGGCTGATTTATATGTTTCTGATGCTTTTGGTTCAGTACATAGAGCCCATGCTTCAACAGTTGGTGTGGCTAACTTGCTTCCAAATGCAGTAGGTTTCTTAATTGAAAAAGAATTAGAATTCTTAGGAAATGCAGTTGAACATCCAGTTAGACCATTTGTTGCTATTTTGGGTGGAGCTAAAGTTGCTGATAAATTAAAAGTTATTGATAACTTGCTGGAAAAATGTGATACCTTAATTATCGGTGGAGGTATGGCNTATACTTTCTTGAAAGCTCAAGGCTTAGAAGTTGGAGAATCATTAGTTGACTTAGAACAAGTTGAATATTGTGGTGAAATGATGAAAAAGGCAGAAAAATTAAAAAAGAAATTATTACTTCCTATTGATACTGTTGTTGCTGACAGTTTCCCTAATCCAATTGATAGTGAAATTGAAATTAAAACAGTTGATTCAGATGCCATTCCTGCAGATATGCAAGGTTTAGATATCGGTAAGAAAACAGCTGATTTATTTGCTGCAGAAGTTAAAAAAGCAAAAACTGTTGTTTGGAATGGACCAATGGGTGTCTTTGAAAATCCACTATTAGCTAAAGGTACAAATGCTATCGCTAAAGCTTTAACTGAAACAGATGGAACAACAATCATTGGTGGTGGTGATAGTGCTGCTGCTATTAAACAGTTAGGTTATGCTGATAAGGTTAGCCATGTTTCTACTGGTGGAGGAGCTTCACTAGAATTTTTAGAAGGTAATGGTTTACCAGGCGTAGATGTTATAAATGAAATTTAAATAGAGGGGGATAAAATGAGAAAACCTATTATCGTTGGTAACTGGAAGATGAACAAAACTATTGCTGAAGCAGTCGATTTTATTTCGGCAATTGATCCTTATCTTGATGGTGTTAATACTGCAGATTTTGGTGTTGCGACATCATATCTTGCTTTAGAAAGTTCAATTAAAAATGCTAAAAACCTAATCATTGCAGCTGAAAACTGTCACTTTGAAAACAGTGGTGCTTATACAGGCGAAGTATCTGTGCCAATGTTAGAAGAAATCGGTTTAAAATGGTGTATTGTTGGGCACTCTGAAAGAAGAGAGATGTTTGGTGATACCGATGAAACTGTCAATAAAAAAGTTAAAAGACTAATCGAAGCTGGAATGACTCCAATTATGTGTTGTGGTGAATCACTAGAAACATTTGAAGCTGGTGAAACTGAAACTTGGGTTAGAGGACAAATTGAAGCTNGTTTAGCTGGTGTTTGTGGTAAAGATGTGGCTAAGATGGTTATTGCTTATGAACCAATCTGGGCTATCGGAACTGGTAAAAGTGCTACCAAGGAAATTGCTCAAAATACTTGTGCTATCGTTAGAGATCAAGTTAAAAAGATGTATGGACAAGAAGTAGCTGAAAGTGTAAGAATTCAATATGGTGGAAGTGTTAAGCCAGATAATATTGCTGCTTACATGGCCGAAAAAGATATTGATGGTGCTTTAATTGGTGGAGCTTCATTAAAAGTTGATTCATTTAAAGAAATTATTGAAGCAGTAAAATAATTAGTTGATATTAAAATCAAAAAAGATGGTTCAATTAACCATCTTTTTTAGTGAAAAGGAAAAGAAGATTATTTTTGAATAATTTCTTCACTTATAAACTCTACCTTGCATTGTCCACTGGTTATTTCTTCTATTTCTAAAGAAAGATCTTCTTCAGTTTGGAAATAATAAGTTACTTGCTGACAATAAGTGCGATCTGTAATAGTTGCTTTAGTACTTAAAAGATATTCTAAACTGCTAATCAAATTATAATCAGCAGTAATTTTATAGTTATAAACAGTTGTTGGTACAGTTAAAGTTGCTAGTTCAATTGCTTTGGCAGTTGCTTGACTATAAGCTCTGATAAGTCCAGCAGTACCTAGTAGAGTACCTCCAAAATATCTAACAACAACAGCTAAAACATTATCAAGATTATGGTTTAATAGGGTTTCTAAAATTGGCCTACCAGCAGTGGAAGTTGGTTCGCCATCATCATTACTTCTAGTAATATCACCAATTACTGCTCCATAACAATAATGTCTAGCAGCTGGGTATTCTTTTTTGATTTTGGCTAATTCATCCTTAATTTTGTCATCACTGTCAATAGGTAAAAGAATACCATAAAACTTGGATTTTTTAACTTCTATNNAACTGACAACTTTTTCTTTAACNTTAAACATCTTGACTTCACCTTAATGTAATTATACATTAAATAGGTGACCTTTATGATATAATAATCACGAAGAGGAAAAACTATGACAGAAAAAAGACAGTTAACTCCAAAGCAGAGAGCTCAAATTATTAAAAAAAGAAAAAAAAGAAGACTGATAAAAAAGGTATCGTTATACACATTTCTGATTAACCTTATAAGCACAGTCATTTTATTTGTAATGATTGCCAGTTTCAAATTTTTGCCATCAAAATATTTGATTTTATTAGGTGTTGTTTTGACAGTGACGATTTCGTTTTTTGCGATATTAGCCTTAGTTCCTAAGATTAAAAGTAGCATCAAAATTTTTCAAAGTGTTATTTGCAGTATTTTAGCCGCACTTATGATTGCTGGCTGTTTTGTTTTGCCAATATATCTTGGAAAACTAGAAAGGATTTTCGTTTCAGTTCCCACTGAAGGAAGTTTAAATATTAATGTTTATGTTTTAAATGATACAGGATTAAACGAAGTTGAAGATTTAGCGGGAAAAATAGTCGGAATTCAAAGAGATTTAGACTTGGACTATCAAAGCTATGCTATTAAAGTAGTAAATAAAGAAATTGTTGGACAAGATATTGAAGTTTTTGAATTAGAAAACATTTATTCTGCNGTAGAAAAACTTTATGCTCAGGAAGTGGATGCAATAATGTTAAATCAAGACTACGTTGATATCATTAANGATAACAAAGATTTTTCTGATTTTGATGACAAGGTAAAACTTTTGTATCAATGTACTCAAAAAATTAAAATAGTTACTGATACAGCAACTGTAAGTAACATCACTAAAGAACCTTTTATCATTGCGTTAACAGGAGTAGATCAATGGAATTATTCTACTATTTCTGCTTCAGCCAGAGTTAGAAGTGATGTTAATATAGTTTTAGTTGTTAATCCAACTAATAAGCAAATATTGATGGTAACTTTACCAAGAGATAGTTATGTGCCTTTAAATGGTAATTATAATAAGATGGACAAACTAACACATGCAACAACTTTATCAGATGGTATTAATAGCTGGATAAATACTTTAAATGAGGTGTTGAACATTAATGTCAATTATTATTTAAGAGTTAATTTTTCTTCTCTGGTGGATATTGTTAATGCTATAGATGGAATAGATGTGGACAACCCTTATTACTTTGAAACAAATTCTGTTATCTACAATGCCNGTGAAAAAGGTAAAGCTATTTGGCGCCATAAAGCTTTTGAAAAAGGAATAATCCATTTAAATGGTGAAGAAGCCTTAGCTTATTGTCGTGAAAGATATTATGTTAAAGCGGATGGTACCTTGGTGGGTGATTTAGGTAGAAATCAACATCAAGCTTTAGTTTTAAAAGCAGCTATTAATAAAGTAAGTTCGGTTTCTATTATTACCAAAATTGGAAAACTATTAGAATCTTTAGATGGAAAATTTACTAGTAATATTGCAAGTAAAGATATTTATGCTTTAGCTCAAATGCAGTTAGATGATATGGCAGATTGGACAATTCTTACTTACGCAGTTACAGGAAATGGTGATTTTCTAGATAGTTATGTTATGGGTATTAAATTGAGTATGGTAGTTTTAGATAAAAATAAATTATCTAAAGCTAAACAATGTATTAATCAAGCCTTAAACAATCAAACAGTGGAAATAGAATAGGATGAGTTAGACTCATCCTTTTTTAGGGAAAAAATTAAAAATAGACAATAATTGTTTGAGGTGATAAACAATGCAGTAGGTGTAATAATAATCTTCCCCAATATTTTTACTATGGAAGCAAAGGTTTGTATTGTCGAAAATGTATTAAATTTACTAGTGGACAAGAAATAGAAAATCAGTTAAAGGAAGTTGATAGTGAGTACTTTCTTTCTTTCCACTTGAGCAATAAGCAAAAAGAAATATCTCAAAAGCTAGCTAAATTAGTTAGTCAAGGTAAATCAGTTTTATTAGAAGCAGTATGTGGAGCAGGAAAAACGGAAATCGTGTATGAAACAATATTTCAAACTTTAAAACAAAATAAAAAAGTAGGTTTTGCGATTAGCAGAAGACAGGTAGTTTTAGAAATAGCTCAGCGACTTCAAGAGGTTTTTAAAAACTTAGAAGTAATTGCTGTCTGTCAAGGATATACTAATAAAGTTGTTGGTGACCTTATTGTTTGTACTACTCATCAACTCTATAGATATCATAATTATTTTGATTTATTAATAATTGATGAACCTGATGGTTTTCCCTATAAAGGTAATAAAGTATTACATGGAATTGCCAGAAACAGTTATAAACAATCAGTTATCTATTTAACTGCTACTCCTGATGAAGAATTGATGCAAAGGGTAATGAGTGAAGAGTTATGTTATTTAAAATTATCTAAACGACCACTGGGAAATGATTTGATAATACCCAAAGTAATATATGGCTTTAAATGGCTATTATATTTAGTCTTAATAATTAAAATAAATAATTTAGTAAAACTAAATAAAAAGCTTTTAGTTTTTGTTCCGACCATTAAGATGAGCAGGTTTATCTATTTTTTATTGAGGAAGTACTATCGCTGTTGTTATATGAATTCAAAATCGACTAATAAAGAAGAAATAATTGAAGAATTTAAAACTGGTAAATATGAAATGTGCATTTGTACCACGGTATTAGAAAGAGGAATAACGATAAAAGGGGTAAATGTAATTGTGATGTTTGCTCAACATATTGTTTTTGATGAGGCTTCTTTAGTTCAAATATCAGGAAGAGTTGGTCGAGATGTTAATGACCCTTTTGGTTTTTGTTATTTTTTAGCAACCAAAAAAACAAAAGAAATTGATAAATGTATAAAAAGATTAAAAAGGGCAAATAATGATTGATTGTTACTGTTTAGTTTGTCATAAGGGCATTAGAGAAAACGGAAGTATTAGACAGTTATTTTATGTTAATGATGTGTTGTGCAGTAATTGTCGTAGTGACCTTTTCGACTATAAATATCTGTTTAATTTAGATGGAATTACTATTGAGGGTTTATACATTTATACAGGTAAAGTTCGTGAATTATTGATTCAATATAAAGAATATAATGATGAAGCACTATTTCCCATATTTTTATATCCTTATAAAAAATATTTAAGAAGAAAATATAAGAATTATTCTTTAGTTGTAATGTGCAGTAGTAAGGAAAGTATTTTAAAAAGAGGCTTTAATCATATGGAGAATATGGTTGATATATTAAATATGAATGTACTTGATGTTTTATATAAAAGTAAAGATATCAGTCAAAAACATCTGGATTTTAAAGCAAGAGAATATATTGGAAAATATATTCATTTAAAAAATAAAGAATTACTAAAGGGGAAAAAGATATTATTAATTGATGATGTAATTACTACAGGTTCAAGTATAAAAGCAGCTTATAAACTATTAAAACCATATTGTTTAGATGTGAAGGTTTTATGTGTTTGTTACAGCAGTAATTTTATACCAGATAAAAGATTGAAGATTGTAAAATTATTCGGTAAATAAAGAAAATTTAAGATAGTGTATATTTATTTTTATAATTTACTGAGTTAAGATATATGATACAATTAATAAGGTAGGAGGTATGTTGAATGTCAAATTTTATCAGCAGACTATTTAATCTTGGCAAGAGAGCTACAGCTGCATTAGAAAAGAAAGTAGAACCAATTGAAGAGTTGGCAGACTATATGGCATCATTATCTGATGAACAGCTGAAAGAGAATACAACAAAATTTAAAGAAAGATTGGCTAATGGAGAAACATTAGATGATATTTTATCTGAAGCTTATGCGACAGTTAGAGAAGCAGCCAAAAGAGTAATTGGAGAATATGCTTACAAGGTTCAGTTAATGGGTGGTGTAGTTTTACATCAAGGTGATATTGCTGAAATGAAAACAGGTGAAGGGAAAACCTTAACTAGTATTTTTCCAGTTTATTTAAATGCTTTAACTGGGCAAGGTGTTCATGTTGTTACTGTTAACGAATACTTAGCAGAAAGAGACTCGCAATGGATGGGACAAATCCATCGATTTTTGGGTTTAACAGTAGGTTTAAATAGACACGGATTAAACCAATCACAAAAAAAAGCAGCTTATGAATGCGACATTACTTATACAACTAATAGTGAATTAGGTTTTGACTATTTAAGAGATAATATGGTTACCAAAGTTGAAGATCGAGTTTTAAGAGGCTTAAATATGGCTTTGGTAGACGAAGTTGACTCTATTTTAATTGACGAATCAAGAACACCACTAATTATTTCTGGTGGTAAAAAAGATACCGCTAACTTATATATTCAAGCAGATAAGTTTGTTAAAAGATTAACTGAGGAAGAAGATTATACTATTGATGTCCAATCAAAGAGTATTATGTTAACTGAAGAAGGTGTGGAAAGAGCAGAAAGTTATTTTAAAGTTGAAAACTTATATCAACCTGAACATACTGCACTTGTTCATCATATTAATCAAGCTTTAAAAGCTAACTATACAATGAGTAATGAAGTTGAATATTTAGTTAGAGACAGACAAGTTCATATCGTAGATGAATTTACAGGTCGTATTATGGAAGGTAGAGTTTTTTCTGATGGTTTGCATCAAGCTATTGAAGCCAAAGAAAATGTTCCAATCAAAAGAGAAACTTCAACTTTGGCTACTATTACTTATCAGAACTTCTTTAGGTTATACAATAAATTATGTGGTATGACAGGTACTGCAAAAACAGAAGAAGAAGAGTTCTTGTCAATTTATAATATGAGAGTTTTCGAAATTCCAACCAATAGAGACATTATCAGAGAAGACTATCCAGATGCAGTATATGGAACAAAAAAAGCTAAATATGAAGCGTTGACAAAAGAGGTCATTGAAAGAAATTCCAAAGGACAACCAGTACTAGTTGGTACAATTTCAGTTGATGTTTCTGAATTTTTAAGTAAAATGTTTTCACAAAGAAGAATTAGACATGAAGTTTTAAATGCTAAAAACCATAAAAGGGAAGCGGATATCATTGCTAAAGCTGGTTTAAGAGGTTCAGTTACAATTGCTACTAACATGGCAGGACGTGGAACAGACATTAAACTAGGTCCTGGAGTTAGAGAGTTGGGAGGTTTAGCAGTTTTAGGTTCAGAAAGACATGAATCAAGACGTATTGATAATCAGTTGCGTGGTCGTAGTGGTAGACAGGGAGACCCTGGATGTTCTAAATTCTTTGTTTCATTAGAAGATGAATTAATGGTTCGTTTTGGAAGTGAAAGAATTAGTGGAATGTTTGATCAGTTAGGAGACATTCCTATTGAATCAAAGGTAGTAACCAAGGCTATTGAATCAGCTCAAAAGAGAGTTGAAGGTATGAACTTTGATATTCGTAAAACTTTACTTGAATACGATGATGTCTTAAGACAGCAAAGAGAAACTATGTACACTCAAAGAGATGAAATTTTAGAAAATGATGATGTACATTCAATTATTGAAGCAATGTTTGAAAGATTTGCTGATGATTTAGTGGACTCATATACCGACTTTACTCAAAGAACTCCAATAGTAAATAAGGAAGCCTTAGCTATGGCTATTGATAAGACAAGCGGAGTTAAAACCAATGTAAATGATGTTTTTGTTTCATTAAATGATACTAATGATATCAAAAAGGCTTCATTTGATGTTTTATGGGAAAGCTATGAGAATAAGATAGAAGAGATAAGAGAAGAAATGATTAAACTTGAAAAAGTTATCGTTTTAAAGATTATTGATGCTAAATGGATTGATCACATTGACTTAATGAGTAAATTAAGAGATGGTATTCATTTACGCTCTTATGCTCAAGATAATCCACTAAAAGCTTACACTCAAGAAGGATATGAGATGTTTGAAACGATGATGAATAACATTTCTAAAGAAGTTGTTAACTTCTGTTCAAGTTGTCGTATTGAATACGGTAGGAGACAAAGATAATTATGGAACTATATGAAATTAGACAACAGTTAACCGAAATTTCCGGTAATGTAGAAGCTTTAAAGGAGTCTCTTTGACCAAGAAACAAAAAAGCAAAGAATTGTTGAAATAGAGAAATTGATGCTTGATGAAAACTTTTGGTCTGATAGAAAAAAGGCTCAAAGTTTAATTGATGAAGCCAATTCTTTAAGAGATACCTTGGAAAGCATGCAGGTTTTATCATCTTCCATTGAAGAGATTGATGATTTATTAGCTTCTTTAAAAGATGATGAAGATGAAGAAATGCAAATGTTGGTGCAACAGGAATTTGAAGAAATGCTTGAAAAATATCAGCAGTTTGAAATAAGTGTACTATTATCTGAACCTTATGATCGACATAATGCAATAATTGAATTGCATCCAGGAGCAGGAGGTACCGAATCTCAGGATTGGGCTCAAATGCTGTATCGTATGTATACTAGATATTGCACTTTAAAAGATTATAAGGTAACCATCTTAGATTATTTAGATGGCGATGAAGCAGGGCTTAAGTCATGTAGCATGTTGGTTGAAGGTCCTTTAGCTTATGGGTATTTAAAAGGAGAAAAGGGGGTACATCGTTTAGTTAGAATTTCTCCTTTTGACTCAGGTGGAAGAAGACACACTTCTTTTGCCAGCGTTGATGTTATGCCTGAATTTGATGATGATATTGTCATTGATATTAAACCTGAAGATATAGAAATTGATACTCATCGTGCTTCAGGTGCAGGTGGACAACATGTCAACAAAACCGATTCAGCAGTAAGAGTTACTCATAAACCAACTGGTATAGTTACTACCTGTCAATCAGAAAGAAGTCAACTTCAAAATAGAGAAAGAGCAATCAATATGTTAAAAAGCAAACTCTATCAAAGACATATTGAAGAGCAACAAGAAAAATTAGCAGCTATTAAAGGAGAACAAAAACTTATTGAATGGGGTTCGCAAATTAGAAGTTATATTTTCTGTCCATATACTTTGGTTAAAGACCATCGTACCAATTACGAAGAAACAAATGTTGAAAAAGTTATGGATGGTCAAATAGATGATTTTATTTACTCTTACTTAAAGAGTCAAATTGATTAATTGATTTAATTAATTTATAATTAATACAGTAAATAGGAGAATTGTTATATGAGTGAAAACAATAAAAACGCCCAAGATTTAGATGAAATCTTAGAAAAGATTGAGAACATCGACGAAGTAAAAGAAGTAGAAGTGCCTTTATTTGAAAGTATAAAATTTGAAAGTCCGTTTGAAAATGATGATAAAAGCGTTTCTTATTTTGCTACTGCAACTAAAATTGAAGAAAGTGATGGAGAATATACTGTTATTGGTTCTTCAACAGTGATTGATTCTAATATAAAATGTGGTGGAAATATCAAAGTGAAGGGTCAAATTAAAGGCAATGTTTCAGTAAATGGTAGTGCTGATGTTTACGGAACAATTGAAGGTGATATTCAAGCTAATGATGTAACATTGGAACATGGCGCTAAAGTATTAGGCAATATCATCTGTAAAGCTGATGTTAATGCTTTAGACGATAGTAAAATAGTTGGAAATATTGTTGCTAAAAACGCATACATTAACTCACATGTTGAAGGTGACATAGAAGTATTAAATGAAATAAAAATTACTTCTACTGCTGCAATAACAGGCAAAATAGTAACTGGCACATTTTTCACAAGCGGTACAATATTGAATGCCACAATTTCAATCAAACGTTAATTTTAAGGAGTTATTATTATGAATGAAAAAGAATTATTCCAATCAGTAAATTTTGAATCACCATTTAAAAATGATGATAGAAAAAAAACAAATAATGATGAACTAACCATTATTGGTTCTTCTACCATTATTGAAGGAAAAGAAAACAGCAAGATTGTTTGTGGTGGCGATATTGAAATTATGGGACAAGTAAAAGGATTAGTTGATATTGCTGGCAGTGCTGAAATTTATGGTATGATTGATGGACTTGTAAATGCTGAACAATTAATAGTTGAAGAAGGTTCAAAAATTAATGGCGACATTAATTGTCGAACAACCCTATCAATCAATGGTGCTGAAATTGTTGGTAACATTAAAGCAAAAAATGCCTATATAAATGCCAGTGTTAAAGGTGATATTGCAGCAACAAATGATCTTAAGATAGCTAACAATAGTATAATTGAAGGAAATATAGCTACTGGTTCAATAAGTATTGAATCTGGAGCAGTGATTGCTGGAAATCTATCAGTTAAAAAATAAAAAAAGAAAATACAAAAAACTCGAGTCAAACTCGAGTTTTTATGTATGTTTGAAATAAACCTTATTCTCTGTCTTTATTCATTATCAGCATTAACAGATGTTTCTTTTATTTTTGGATTTTCCATCGTAACGCTATAAGGTTTTCTTCCTAAAATCCCATTGTCTGGTCTTTTTTGCTGCCTATTGTTAGGACTGAAAGGTTTGTGTTTGTGATGCTTTTTATATTCATCACCATCATAGGTATGACTTACATGCTTGATTGATTTGCTTTTTCTATACCTAACATAGAGATAAATTGCAGCTACTGAACCAAATGCAACCAGAATAGGAGTCATTTATTAATTGTTTTCCTTTCTGATTTCTAACAATTTGTTCTTTAGTTCGTTTTCTAATTTCCTTAATTCAATTTCAGCAGCATTCCTTCTTGCTCTGCCATCAGATTGAATTCTTAATACTTCATCTAAAGTTTCAATTAGAGATTTATTAGTGTATTGTAATGTTTCAATTTCAACAATACTTCTTTCACTTGCTTGGGCAGTTTCAATTGTACCTTGTTTTAATGACTCAGCATTTTTCTTCAATAATTCATTAGTCATCTTATCAACAGCAGCTTCAGCGTCAATAGCTTCCTTCGCGTGAGATAAACCAAGGGCAATAACCATTTGAGATCTCCATAAAGGAATAGTATTAACTAAAGTAGATTGAATTTTTTCTGCCATTAAGGTGTCATTATTTTGAATTAATCTAATTTGAGGTGACATTTGAACAGCAATCATTCTAGTCATTTCTAAATCGTGAATTTTCTTTTCGAAACGATTAATCAGTTGAGCATAGTCATTTGCTTTTTGTGCATCTTCAACCAAACCACTTTCTTGAGCAATAGCTTTTAATTTAGGAAGCTCGATATTAACTGCTTGTTCTAATTTCTTTTGACCAGCAACGATATACATTGTAAGTTCTTTTTTGTTTAATTCGTTTTTGTCATATAGTTCATCTAAAATAGCGATATCTTTTAAAAGTGTAATTTGATGTTCTTCTAATAAAGTGCAAATTTTATTAACGTTAATATCGACTTTATCATAGTTAGCTTTCAAAGCTGCTATTTTATTTTTTCCTTTTCGAAAAAGTGCTTTTAATCCTTTTGACTCTCCTTCAGCATCAAAATCTTTTAATTCGACAACTAAGTCAGAAATCATATTACCAATTTGACCTAAGTCTTTAGTTCTAATATTTTCTAATGTAGTTGTTGAGAAACTAGAGATTTTCTTTTGTGAATTAGCCCCATAACTCATAATGACATCGGCATCTGTGATATCAATTTTTTCGGCAAATTCATCTATCATTTTAAGTTCTTCTTCAGATAAAGTAGATAAATCTAGTTTTGCTGGAACAACATTTTCTGTTTCAATAGTTTGAGTTGCAGCTTGTTGTTGAGCTTGTTCATCTTTTGGGTCTAAAGTTAAGACGATTTTTTCTTGATCCATATTATAATCCTCCATTTTTTATAAATCACTAAATTTATTATATCATAACTAATTAAATAGTATCATCTTTTAAATGATAAGTAAGTTTAACTTTTGGTAAAAAACAGATAAATTTTCTGTAAAGATGATTAAATCTTTTCACACAATACAGTTTGTAATAAAACTAACTAATTTAAAACATAAATGATATAATAAGTGCATGAATAAATATTAATAATAGAAAGAGCTAAACATTTAAAGGATGTTTTTTAAAATTGTTTTAAGAAAGGGAATGATAAGAAATGAAAAAAACAATAATTTTAATTTTTACTATATTACTGATGATTTCTGTTACTGCATGTAAAAAAGATGTTAAACCAGATAACAATAACGATAATAAAATTGTTTTTTCTGAATTTGTTGCTATAGAAAATGAAAATTGTTCTATTAAAATTCAAGAAATTAATCTTGATGATCCATTAACATTTATATTCAAAGCAGAATTTGAAAACAAATCTGCTGATAAAACTTATGTTTTTTATACAGAAAGTGTATCTATCAATGGTGTTCAATGTGATCCTTATTTTTCAGTTGAAGTAAAAGCAAAAGAAAAAGCTAGTTATAGTATTGATTTACTTGCAGAAGAACTTGTCAATAATGGTATTGGTGATTTCACTGATATTAAAGTTACCTTCCGTGTTTATGATAACGATGATTGGCATTCAGATCCTGTTGCATATGAAACAATTCATATCTATCCTTATGGAGAGGATGAAGCTGTTACCTTCATTAGAGAATCTCAGCCAAAGGACAATGTAATAATAGATAATGAATATGCTAAGGTGATTGTAACAGGTTATGATCCTGAAGGAGTGCATGGTTATACCATCAATCTGTTTTTGATTAATAAAACCAATGATTTGGTGATGTTTTCTATTGAAGAACTATATGTCAATGGAAATCAGATTGATTACTATTATTCTTTATCAGTTTCTGGTGAAAACAGTTCATTTAGCTACATATTTTTTCCTAAAGAAGTATTAGAAGAAAAGAGCATTGATAAAGTCAAAACAATAGAGATGGCTTTTAAAGCGTATAATATTAACAATCTTACAAGTATTCTTTATGTAAATGAAACAATTTATTTAAAACCATAAAAGTGATAATCCAATAACTGATATTTTAAAGCTAATATATAAATAATAATGTAATAATATATAAAAATAAAACATCTGTACTGATAAAATATAAAAAAGGTGATTTTATGCAATCACCTTTTTACTTGTTTGTTTAAAATATAAAATTTTTTTATGCTTATAAAAGTAGTTTAATTTAAAATCTCTTTTTCAATTATTTTGTCAAAATCTTCTAGAGTTAATAGATCAATTTGTGCATTATCATCGTTTAGAATTCTAGTTGACTGATATCTAATTGCTTCTTCAATAACATTTCTAGATAGACGTCCATTACCACTTCTTACTGAATCATTTTCTTGAACTCTAGTAAAATAATCAGTCAATGGTTTTGTGACTTCATCAGCGACTTTGTAACCTTTGCTTTTAGCATTTATCATCGCAATATCATATAATTCTTGTCCAGTATAATCTGGAAATTCAATTTGATTAGGGAATCTTGATTTTAATCCTGAGTTAGATTCTAAGAAATCTTGCATTTCTCTAGTATAACCAGCCAAGATAACGATAAGATCTTCTCTGTTATCTTCCATTGCTTTTACTAAAGTGTCAATACATTCTAAGCCAAAAGAGTCATTGGTGCCGCGATATAGTGAGTAAGCCTCATCAATAAATAAGATACCTCCCATGGCAGATTTGATAACTTGCATGGTTAGTGGAGCAGTATGACCAACATATTTACCTACTAAATCACTTCTGCTTACTTCAATTAATTGTCCATTACTTAAAACACCAATTGCTTTTAAGTATTTAGCTAAAAGTCTGGCAATAGTTGTTTTACCAGTTCCTGGATTACCAGTAAAAATCATATGTTTACTTACTTCAGTAGTTGATAAGCCTTCTTTTTGTCTAAGCTTTTGTGCTGCATAGAAATCCTGTAAAGATAAGATATATTCTTTAATAGTTGTTAAACCAACAATATTATCAAGTTCTTTTTGTACTTCTTCCATCGCATTATCAATTACTTTTGGTAGGTATTGTTGTAATTCTTTATCATTGATAAATAGTTGATTTTCTTTGTATTGTAAATCAATATCAACAGTTTCAGTAATTTTTTCTGAGAGTTTATATTCTGATAAACCTCCATAGATTCTATCAAATAGATCAATCAAAAACTTGACATTTTCAGAGCGATATTGATCTTTAATGTAGTTAATTATACTATCATCAACATTAATATTGATGTTTAAGTTAGTTAAACATCTTAGTTTGAAACTTTCTAATTTAGAAGGATAGATTTCAACGATATCATCTTTAGATAATTTATTAGTATATAAAGAATCTGAGATGGTGTTGATAAATCTAGAACCAACAACATTTAATAGTTTGCTTGTTTTTAGGGTGGTGATAAAGACTAGGTATTTTCCTTTAAAGTTTAGTTCGGAAACAGTATTTTTAACTAGTGAAGTACTAGCTTCAACTAGTTGTTTATTATTTAAAATATAACGTTTATTTAATGAAAGTTTTCCTTCGACAAGGATTTCTTCAATATAGCCTAAATATGAAGGACTAACAGAATCAATGTTATCAAATATGATGATTTGACTATTATTAATTGCTCCGTATAGGTCGATGATAAAGTTGTTTTCATCTTCTTTACTAGCATACTTTAATAAATCAATTAAATATACCTTGCTATTAGATAAGATATCTGTCTCAAGTAAAAGTTTACCCATTTGAACGATAGAACTATGTCGGCCAGTAAAGTTTTCTCCAGTAATTAAAATTCCTGCATTTAAACCACTTAATTGTTGGCCCATAATAAAAGGACGTTTAAAAGCATGACACAATGAAGATAGATAATTTTCTTGTTTTTTTACCAGAGTATTCAACTTGCTTTCAATATATTCAAATTTAGAATTTAATTCTGCCTGATTTTCAACGATATTAATAGTACTTACCTGTTCAATAGGAAATTCATTTCCAAAATCATCTTTGATTGATTGTTTTAAAGAATCCATATCCAAATCAAAATCAACACTATAGATTTGATCCATCAATGTTTCAGTTTGTTGTTTGATTTTGTCACTGTTTTCTTTTAATCTTTGTAACTCTTCACTTATTGGTTCATTAGTGAAAGGGTTGTTTTTTAATATTGTGATATCAGATTCTGTTAATGTTCTTTTAGGAGCATCTTTGCCTAAAACCTTTTCATAAAGTAATTCTCTTTCTGTTTTCTTTTTCGACATAATTATTTACCAACCTTATTAGCAAGTTCTGCTAGTTTTGCTAGTTTTGAATTGTTTAAAATCTTTTTAACCATTAATAAGGCATCGTAGTAGCCTCTTAAATAGTCATCAGTGTTAGATGTTCTAACTTTGTTTTTGTAAGTAGCCATATCAACATTAACTTGCTGGTCAAAAGCTTTTAGAGAATTTTGATGTTTTTTAATTTCCTCTAAATAATAGCCAACGGCTTTTTGATAGCCTTCTTTTTTACTTTCAGGGTATTTATCATAAACAATATTTTCTAAACAATTAACAATATGCAGATATCTGGAACTATATTTAGCATTTTCAACAGTTCTATTAATGTGTGGCACAACAGTTTTATAGTTGGTTGTCGAATAGACATTGCCTCTTTTAGTGGTTTTCTTTTGAGACCCTAGTACACTATCGTTGATAGTTTTTTCAAATTCATAAAGACTCTGGTCAACAAAGTCACCATTATTTAACTTAGCTAACATTTCATCTAGTGATTCGCTCCAAGGTTTTTCGCTCATATTTTATCCCTCCTGATTCTGTAATTCATCTACTAGACCATCTTTTTTCAAAATTGATTCTAGTGTACGCATGTCAACATTTAACTCAGTATAGTAATCTTCAACTAAAGAACTAGAGATAGTATTTAAAGCACCATTGATTAAAACAGTGGTTTTTAATAAACGGTCTTCGCTATTTTTGAAATCAGCAGTATTATTTATATTAACTGACAAGCGCTTATAGTTGCTGACAATATCAGTTAGCATTGGTAAATAATATTGATATAATTTAACGGTTTTATTTTTACTATCAGTAAATTCATCTTCAATTTTCTTAATAGATTGTAGATGATGAATTGTTTCTTCCAAGCCTTTAGTAACTTGTTGGTTTTCAATGCCATCTTTTAGTTGTGACAATTCTCTAATATAAAAAGCACAGTCTTTGTCAAATGTTTTAACAATTTCTTTTTGAATTTTTTCAACAACTTGAGTTTCACTTAAGTTTTTATTATTTAGATATTTATTAATTAGGTTTGATAAAGAATTGAAAGAATTGGGGTAGGCACTAAAATAATCTTGTAAGGTGCCAATATATTCTTCACGCATGTAAATATCGATAGTATCTAGTGAGACATTTTTATTATCTGTTATAACTAAATAGGTTTCATCATCAATGTTGAGTTGTTGATTCTTTTCAAAGAATTTTTCAATTTTTCTTAATAATTTTTTTTGTGAGATAGTAGGAGTTGCTGTGCTAGCGACAGTGTTTGTAGTATTTGTGCCTCTTCTTTTCTTGATTGCATCAACAATAAGTTTAATAGCAATCGCGATAAAGATAAATGGCGCAATCAAAAAACCACCTACTAGTAGTAAAGGAAAGATAACTTCAAAGAAAATACCTATCAATCCAAAAGCGCCTCCTAAAACTAATTCAGAAAGACCTGAAAAAACACTTATAAGTATAATGAATGTAATCAGTGCGCCAGGTCCACTATCACGTCTTCTATTTCTAGCCATGGTATACCTCCCATTTAGAATATTATAACATTTTTACCATATACATTATATATTATTTTTAGTTTATGATAAAATAGATAGGTGTAAAAGGGGTTGTTATGAAAAACAAGATTTCAATTGTTTCAGCTAAAGAAAACAATCTTAAAGGAGTAACTCTTGATATACCAAGAAATAAGTTTATTGTGATGACTGGTTTATCAGGTTCGGGGAAAACATCTTTAGCCTTTGATACAATTTATGCTGAAGGGCAAAGAAGATATATTGAATCATTGTCTACTTATGCTAGACAGTTTTTAGGTGGAGTAGATAAACCAAATGTTGAATCGATAGAAGGTTTATCACCTGCCATTGCCATTGACCAGAAATCAACCAGCAACAATCCTCGAAGTACGGTAGGTACTATTACCGAGATTTATGATTTCTTGCGTTTGTTATTTGCTAGAATAGGTGTTCCATATTGTCCAATACATAATGAACCAATTGCTTCACAAACAATCAATGAAATGTTAAATTCTGTGATGACTTTAGAAGAGGATGCAAGAATTACCATCATGGCTCCAGTGATAAAGCAGAAAAAAGGAACCCATAAAGATTTGTTGGCAAAACTATTAAAAGAGGGTTTTATTAGAGCGGAAGTTGACGGTGAGATTAAACTTTTAGAAGAAGAAATCACTCTAGATAAAAATCTTAAACATGATATTAATGTTGTAATTGATAGAATGGTTAAAAAAGAAGAAAACAAATCAAGAATTTTTGATTCAATTGAAACAGCTTTAACTATCTCTGATGGTTTAGTTTTAGTAAAAAGTAAAGATCAGGAGTTTTTGTTTTCTAATCACTATGCTTGTAAGTATTGCGGTTTTAGTGTTCCTAAACTAGAACCTCGACTTTTTTCTTTTAACTCACCATTAGGCGCTTGTCATGACTGTAATGGTTTAGGATTTAAACAGAAGGTTGATATTGACATAATGATTCCAGATTATAATTTGAGTATTAATCAAGGGGGAATCAAATATTATAAAAGAATAGTTAATAGTGAAAATTTAGAGTGGAAAAACTTTAAGGTTTTATTAGATTATTATAAAATTGATCAGGATAAACCATTAAAGGATTTCACTAAAAAAGAAATGGATATCATCTTATATGGATCAAAAGAACCAATAAGTTATTCTGTTACTTCTCGAGGTGGAATAACAAAAACTGCAACCGAATATATTGAAGGTGTAATAAGTTTAATTGAAAGAAGATTTGTGGAAACTACCAGTTCTTTTGCCAAAGATATTTATGGTTCTTATATGTCGGAGTTACAGTGTTCGACTTGCAGTGGTAAAAGGTTAAATGAAATTGCTCTTTCAGTTAGAGTGGGTGATAAAAATATTATTGAGTGGACTGAAATGAGCATTAAACAATTAATTGAATTTATTAATGATTTAAAGTTAACTGAAACTCAAAAAACTATTGCTGAAAATGTTTTAAAGGAAATTTATAATCGTTTAAGTTTTTTAAAAGATGTAGGTTTAGAATATTTAACTTTAGACCGCATGGCTGGAACTCTTTCAGGAGGAGAGGCTCAAAGAATTCGTTTAGCTACCCAAATTGGTTCTAGATTGACAGGTGTACTATATGTTTTAGATGAACCATCTATTGGTTTGCATCAAAAAGATAATGCCAAATTGATACAGACTTTAAAGAACATGAGAGATTTGGGAAATACTTTAATCGTTGTCGAACATGATGAAGAAACAATGAGAGAATGCGATTGGATTGTTGATGTTGGTCCTTTAGCGGGAGTTCATGGTGGCGAAATCGTTTATAATGGACCAGCCAGTGAAATAGTAAACTGTAAAGAAAGTATTACTGGCCAATATTTGGCTAAAAAAAGAAAGATAGAAATTCCTGAAAAAATTAGAGAAGGTAATGGAACCTTCTTAATGATAGAAAAAGCTGCTGAAAATAATTTAAAAGAAATTGATGTTAAAATTCCTTTAGGCACTTTTATTTGTGTTACTGGAGTTTCAGGTTCGGGTAAAAGCACACTGGTTAATGAAGTTATCGGCAAAAGTGTAAGACAGCATTTAGGAAACGCGCGAATAAAACCAGGAAAGGTAAAAAGAATACTTGGATTAGAGAATATTGATAAGATTATTGAAATAGATCAAAATCCAATAGGTAGAACACCAAGAAGTAATCCAGCAACCTATACTAGTGTTTTTGATAATATTAGAGATTTATTTGCTCTAACTCCTGAGGCAAAACTGCGAGGATATACTAAATCGAGATTTTCATTTAATGTTCCAGGTGGCAGATGTGATGCTTGTTGGGGTGATGGGGTAAAAAGAATTAGTATGAATTTTTTACCAGATGTCTATGTTGTTTGTGATGTTTGTAATGGTAGAAGATATAATGAAGAAACGTTACAAGTTTACTACAAAGGTAAAAACATTTATGATGTTTTGGAGATGACAGTTGAAGATGCTTTAGAATTCTTTGGAGCTATTTATAAGATTAAAAACAAACTGCAAGCTCTATATGATGTAGGACTTGGATATATAAAACTTGGACAATCAGCGACAACCATTTCAGGTGGTGAAGCTCAAAGAGTAAAGTTGGCTAGTGAACTGCAAAAAAGAGCAACTGGCAAAACTTTGTTTATCTTAGATGAACCAACTACAGGTTTGCATAGTTATGATGTCGATAAATTATTGAAGGTTCTACAAAGAATTGTTGATAATGGTGATACAGTTATAGTTATTGAGCATAATTTAGATGTGATAAAGAATGCTGATTATATTATTGATTTGGGTCCTGATGGCGGAGATTTTGGTGGAAATGTAGTAGCTTGTGGAACAGTCAAGCAAGTTTCCAAAGTGAAAGAAAGCTATACTGGGCAATATTTAAAAAGAATTTTGGAGGAAAAGCAATGAAAAAAGTAACAGTTAGAGATTTATGGAATTATTTTGGATATCGTCAAATAAATGGTGATGATTCTTCTTTAGATCGTCAGATTTTTGATGCTAATGTCAATAGACCAGGATTAGAATTGGCTGGTTTTTTGCCAGAGCGTGATTTTAAACGAATAATTATGCTTGGTGAAACAGAGATGATGTATATTGATCAAATGAGCAAGGAAAGACAAAGGGATGTTTTTGATTATTTAACTGATGAAAAAACACCAATGATATTAATTTCTCGAGATTTACCTTGCCCTGAAATATTGATGGAAATTGCTGAGCAAAAGAATTTTCCGATTTTTACTTCCTATGCTCCAACTTCTTCACTAATAATGGAAATTGTTGCTTATTTAGAAGAGTTTTTTACTCAAGTAGATTCTGTTCATGGTGTTTTATTACAAGTATATGGTAGAGGTGTTTTGATTACTGGTGTAAGTGGCATTGGTAAAAGCGAAATTGCTTTAGAGTTAGTTAAAAAAGGTCATATTTTAGTAGCTGATGATAGAGTAGACGTTTATCGAATTCATAACCACATTACTGGTGAAGCTCCAAATATTTTAAAAAATTTATTAGAATTAAGAGGAGTTGGCGTTATTGATATTGCTATGATGTTTGGGGCAGCTTCTACTACTGATAAAACAAGAATTGATTATGTTGTCCATCTAGAAAGATGGGACAAAGAGGTGGAGTATGATCGTTTAAATTTAAATGATGAAGTATATACCGTGTTTGGAATTAATATTCCAAAAATTACTATTCCAGTATCAGAAGGTCGTTCGATTGCCGTTATCATTGAAGCTGCAGTCAATAATTTTATCTTAAAAGATAAAGGCCATGATTTTTCTAAAACATTCGATAATAGGGTTGTTGAATTAATCAACAAGAATAAGGAGTAATATTTATGCAGTTTTTTCCTACTATGGCAATCTTTTTAAAAATAGGTTCTTTAGAAATTAGATGGTATGCTGTCTGTATATTAACAGGTGCGCTTTTAGCCTACTATTTTTCCATAAAAGAAGCTTCTAAAGCTGGATATTCAGCTGATTTTTTAGATGATGTATTTATTGGAGTTATGTTTTTTGGCATCATTGGTGCAAGACTTTGGTACTGTGCTTTCTATGATTTAACTGGCTATCTTGCAGATCCAATTTCCATTATAAGAATTTGGGATGGTGGTTTAGCTATTCAAGGTGGTTTAATAGCAGCAGCAATATTTGTTTTGTTTTATTGTAAAAAGAAAGGTGTTCAGTTTTTACATCTTGTGGATATAATATTTCCCAATGTTTTAATTTCTCAGGCAATTGGCAGATGGGGTAACTTCTTTAATCAAGAAGCCTTTGGCAATATTGTTGATGAAAGTTATTTTAATGGTGTTTTATCTTTTTTAAAAAGCGGCATGTATATTGGTGGTCATTATCGTCAGCCTATGTTCTTTTTTGAATCAACACTATGTTTGTTAGGCTTTATTTTAATCAAGTTATATCGCAAATATTCAAAAAATCATCGTGGTGATGGCATGTTTTGTTACCTTGGTTGGTATGGAGTAATTAGATTTTGGATTGAAACACAAAGATCGGATTCATTAATGGTTGGCAATTTAAAAACCGCAATGCTTGTTTCAGTAGTTTTTATGGTTATTGGTGTAGCAGGTCTTTTAGGAGTGTTTAGAAAGAAAATATATAGTAAAAAACCAGTTATAATTTTTGATTTGGATGGCACAGTTTTGGATACTGCACCAGCTATTTTTGCTTCTTTTAAACATGCTTTTGAAATCCATGCTCCAAATTTAAAGTTAACTGATGAGGATTATGCTTCTTTTTTAGGACCTACTTTAAAAGAGACTTTTGAAAAATATTGTCCAGAAGCTAGCAAAGAAAAAATTGAAGAAATGATAGAAACTTACAGAAAACACAATAAAGAAGTTCATAAAGATTTAGTTAAACCAATGCCTAATGTGACAAAGTTACTGAATTATTTAAAAGAAAATAATTATAATATGGCCATAGCATCTAGTAAGATGACTGACACTTGTAATTTAGGGTTAGAAGTAAGTGGCTTAAACAATTACTTTGGAGCAGTAGTAGGACTTGATCAAGTTGAAAATCCTAAACCTGATAAAGAAACAATTGTCAAAGCCGTAAAGGCAATAAATGGTTATTTGACTAATGCTATTTACATTGGAGATAGCGTCGGTGATATTATATGTGCTAAAAATGCTGGAGTATATTCAATTGGATATACATCTAATAAATTAATGCTTCAGGATTTAATCGATGCAAAACCTAATGTATTAATTGATGATTTGATTGAAATTATTGACATTTTGAAGGAGGAACACCCATGGACACACAATTTGAGGTAATTATTATTGGAGCAGGTCCTGCTGGTTTAACAGCAGCAATTTACGCTTCACGTGCAAATATGAAAGTTTTACTTTTGGAACAAGAAACTCCAGGAGGAAAACTGGTTAAAACTTATAAGATTGAAAATTACACTGGAGTTGAAAGTAGCTCTGGAGTAGATTTAGCAATGTCTTTTATGAATCATGGTTTAGCTTTTGGAGCCAAAATGGATTTTGGTTCGGTGGTAAAAGTTGAAAATGTTGGAAAGATTAAGAAAGTCACTTTAGACAATGGTAAGGAATTTACCGCTAAAGCAGTAATTGTAGCCACAGGCACTAAAGAAAGACCATTAGATGTAGCAATGGCTGATAGATTTACTGGTCGAGGTATTTCTTATTGTGCAGTATGTGATGGCGCTTTCTATCGTGATAAGGTAGTTACCATTATCGGTGGTGGAAATAGTGCTTTAGAAGAAGCTTTATTTATCACTTCACTAGTTGAAAAAGTAAATATCGTCATTAGAAGAGATGAATTTAGAGCTGAACCTAAAATCGTAGAGGAAGTACTAAAAAATGAAAAAATTAATGTTATTTATAAACACCTTCCTGAAAGTTTAATTATTGAAGATAATAACATTGTTGGTTTAAATATTAAACATGTCGATACTGGAGAAATTACTCCACTGATGTGTTCAGGTATCTTCCCATACATTGGGGCAGATCCAGCAACTTCATTTTTAGATAAGGCCATCTTAAATGAAAGAGGCTATATTATTGTCAAAGCGGATATGTCAACTGCTATTGAAGGAATCTTTGGTGCTGGGGATGTTATTGATAAAGAGCTAAGACAAGTAGTAACCGCCACAAGTGATGGGGCTATTGCAGCTAATAGTGCTGTTAAATACATTAAAAACAACTTTTAAAACCAACCTGGATTATTCCAGGTTTTATTTTTTAACTATTAGGGTGTAAAATATAGATAATGTTTTGAGGTGAAATTATGCAGAAATTTAGTGATTTAAAATATGTTAGACCTGATTTTAAGGAAGTTAAAAAGCAATTAAAAGATTTTTTAAAAGCTTTTAAAAAAGCAAAAACTTATCAAGAGTTTAAGGATTTATATTCTCAATTTGAAAAAACAGTAGCTAAATTAGCTACTAATGTTACTATTGCATCGATTAGAAATACAATGGATAAAACAGATAATTTTTATGACGAAGAAATGAAGTATATAAATGAAAAAAGTGCAGTTATTCAACTAACAGCCTTATCTTTATCAAAATATTTATTAAAAAGTCCTTTTAGAAAACAATTTGATGAAGAGCATGGTGAGTTTTTGACTAAAAATGTAGAAAATTCATTAAAGCTGATTAGTCCACTGACAATTTTTGATTCAATAAAAGAAGGAAAACTAACTCAACAATATTCCAAAGACGTTGCTTTATGTGAAACGGAATTTAGAGGCGAAAAGTGTAATTTTTATGGACTTTTAAAACATATGCAGTCAACTGATCGTCAAGAAAGAAAAGAAGCTTTTAACGCTTGGGCCAACTTGTATCAGTCAGTTGCTGATAAATTAGATGATACTTATGATAAACTGGTACATCTTAGAGTTAAAATAGCTAAGAAGTTACGCTTTAAAGACTATATTGAATATTCATATCTGGCTAGGGGTAGATATGACTACACGCCAAAAGATGTAGAAAACTTTAGAAATAATGTCAGGGATATAATTGTACCTATTTGTGCAGAATTATATGAAAAGCAAAAACAACGTTTAAATATTGACACCCTTTACTTCTATGATGAGGGATTAGTTTTTCCTGAAGGAAATGCTGTTCCTATAGGAAATAAAGATGAGTTAGTTGATAAAGCTCAAAAAATGTATGATGAAATGAGTCAGGAAACTAGCGAATTCTTTAGATTTATGAAGGAATATGAATTGTTTGATTTGGAAACAAGAAATGGTAAACATCTAGGAGGTTATTGCACTTTTTTACCAGATTATAAGGCGCCGTTTATTTTTTCTAACTTTAATGGGACTAGTGGGGATGTGGATGTTTTAACTCATGAAGCAGGACACGCTTTCCAGATGTATTTGGCAAGTCGATACCAAAAGACATTGTTGAGTTTGAGTTCAACAAGCGAAATCAATGAAATACATTCTATGGCAATGGAACACTTTGCTTATGATTGGATGGAGTCATTTTTCAATGAAAATGTTAATAAGTATTTATACTCACATTTATGCAGTTCTTTAACTAGCATTCCATACTTAGTAGCAGTTGATGAGTTTCAACATAGAGTTTTTGAAAAACCAAAAATGAATGCTAGGGAAAGAAGAAAAACATGGCATGAAATTGAAAAGATTTATCTTCCTTGGCGTAATTATGATGGCAACAAATTTTTACAAGAAGGCGGATTCTGGATGCAGAAACAACATATCTTCTTATATCCTTTCTACTATGTAGACTATGCCTTAGCACAAGTTTGTACTTATCAGCTTTATATTCGAAGTAGAGAAAATAAAAAAGAAGCTTGGGATGACTATGTAGCTTTGTGTCAAAAGGGTGGAAGTATGGGTTATTTTGATTTATTAAAGAGTACTAATTTAAAGAACCCATTTGAAAGAGAAACAATGGAAAAAACAATTAGTAAAATAAAAGAAATTATTAAAGAGTTTGAAAAAAATCTATAATTAGAATAGTTTTATTTAAAAAAATCAAAGACTTGATATTTTAATGTCTTTGGTTTTATTTTGCATCATTTGTGAAATATTGAATAAATATCAATAAAATGATAAAATTATTGTAACTGAGTACTAAAAGGAGTGGCAATTATGGGGGTTAAAAAATATAAGACTAATAATAAATTTATAATGAGGTTTTGGATAGCTCTATTGACTGTGATAATGGTTTTTTCAGGGTTATCAAATAATATAAAAGCAGCAGAACCTTACACGACCAATTTTGACTGGGATAATGCTGATGAGCTTGAACATGAATGGCCTTTGGATCCTAATTTAACTAAATCCTATGCAGGAATTGGAACAGCGGGTTTTTCATACAATAGATATTATTATAATAACAATGGGCAAATAGTGATAGAAATTGAGCTATCAATTTTTCCTGATGATACAACTGCGTTTGATTTCGGATCAAATTTCAGAACATTTAGAGCACAATGGGATTATGCAAATATCTTTATTGACCCTAACTTAGCAGATAAAGTTGATGTAAACGATAGCTTTTTTATGATGTCTTATCCTGTTGAAGCGTATCCTAATACTCAAAATGAAGTATCTTTAAGTGTGGCAACTACACCAGAGGGAAATAATATTTATAAACTAGATATAGATGAAGTTTTCCCAAACATGCCACTTTATTCAGATTATATGAAATCTAAATTATACTTAGTTTTAAAAGATGATGTAACTCTTGATAATCTTCAAGAAGATTATGCAATTCAATTGCGATATACCAACGATAGTAATCAAGTTTATGAACAAAGAGGAACAAAGGGAAATCAAGTTTTAGGTAGTTATTATGGTCATATTGTTGAACATGAAACTTTTGATGCTAGCGTCAACAACGATGATGTTACTTTAAAAACAATGGTTCCTTTCCAAACTGCCTCAATGACAAATACAATACCTAATATTGTAATGCCACCAGATACTATGAGAGTGGTGGCTCAATCAATAGTTTATGATAATGTAAATGGAACACTTAATATTTATTACAGACAAGCACCAAATCATTACTGGTATACTAATAGATATGCTAATAATGGTTATTTCCTATCTTCATGGATTGGAATTCGTCAGGTCATGGATTCTAGGATTTATGATGCTTTGAAACAAGATGAAAATGGTGTTGTTGGTTACATGAAAATGTTTGATCTTAACGGAGTAGGTAGTGGTTGGAATGTAACGACAAGTATTAATATTAATGAATTTTCAGAAAATCAAATTAATAGCGATATAAGCACTTATTCTTATATGCTAGTTCCAAGAGGGTTTAAAACTGACATAACTAACAAAGCATTTGTACCTAATAATCAAGTAAATAATGTTAAAAGCGTTTACCTTCATGGTCACAAGAAAGAAGCGGATTTTGTGCGCTTTATCTATTATGTTGACAAAAACAAAATGGATGCTTTATTTAATGAGATTAACAGTTCTTCACTGAGTCTTTCTACTTCTTATGTTACAGATCGTCCTACTGAAACAACTCAAACAGAATATCGTTTAACCGTTACTGAGGAAATTGTTATTACTAAGGGAGCTAAAATAATTTTTGATTTACCAAGAAAATCAAGATCAGTATTTAAAGTTGGTTTAGGCAATAATTATGAACGTTTTATTGGAGATATGAAAACTAAAAGACCAGCTACAGAAATGTACAATTATGGTGTTGATCCAAGTGATTATGGTGAAGCGTATACAGCAGCAAAATATTTTGCGACAGAAGGTGGATTTGTTTTAAATGTTGAAGCTGGACTAAAAATTCCAGTAGGAGAAGTTATCAATTTGATAATGTTTGATGAAACATCACCGCAAACAGTTACAATAACAGTTGTTGATGGAGCAACAAGTACAAATTATACTTTAAGAAAACATCTAGTTAATGAAAATAGATTGTACACTATGCCTAATGCTAATGTGCGTGCAGGCATTGTTATTAATCGCAGTGCTAATACACCTCATGTGGATGAGTTTTTCACTGACAGCATTAATATTACTGGTCATAGTAAATATCCATTCGCGTTAGTATCCATGAGAAAAGTGGTGGATGATGAAGTATTTAAAGAAGCATATTCTACTACTGTTTTAGAAGAGTTTTATGCTGAAGGAAATCCAACAGCACTAGAAGGTTATGCTTTTGTCTTTGATGTTCCTAGTAATATAGAGATTAAAAAAGACATGGCTATAAATTTTTCTAATGCAGCTGTAGGATACTTTAGATCTACTCCTTCAACTTATAGAGCGCAAGCTAGAGTTACTTTTGTTAAAAATGATGGAACTGATATGACTGAAGTTAGAATAGTTCCAATGAATGAAAAAGCATACAATGATACTGGCTATGCTGCTAATGGTTTTGAAGGAAATAACATTCTATGGTTAGATGCAAATGGAGCGGTTACTGATTCTTCAGCAGCAGTTAAATACTTCTCAGATTATGAAGGCAAACCAATCAAAGATCAATCAGAAATCGATAAGAGAAAGTTTTATACTGGAGAAGGATTAACTCGTGAAGGATATAAGTTTTTAGGCTGGTCAACAAAACAAGTTGAGTCTATGAGTTTGCAAACTTTTAATAATTTGTCGACTCTAACAAGTTTAGACCAATGGGAAGAGGATAAAAATTATATCTTTACTGAGCAGTCTCCAATAGATGAAAGTAGAACAGTTTATGCTGTTTGGGAGAAACAAACAGCTACATATCAATTTATTCTTCATGCCAATAATGGTGGAGCAGAAGACATTACTTACACCTTGGAAATACCAGTTGGAAATATTTCAGGTGGTAATACCGAGGAATTAACAGCTTATTTAAAAAGTACTGGGAACATTTTATATGATTTAGGATTTGTTAAAGATAATCACTATTTTGTTGGCTGGGCAGAAACAGAAGAAGTAAGTGGCACAACTCAAGTTCATGAACTTTATACTAATCATAGTGAAATAAAGTTAACTGAAATAGAGTCAAAGTTAAAATTGCAATTGCGTTTAAATGAAGAACCAGCTGCTGTGGTAACTCACGAAAATCCATGGAAAACAGTAGTTAATCAACCTATTAATAATGATGGAGTTGCTACACTTCATTTATATGCTCAATATAAACCATTACTAGAAATGGAAGCTGATATTCAGTGGTTTGGATTAGGAGAAAAAGAAATATTTGAACAAGACCCTGAAGGATATTCAGGAACTCCTGATCCAGAGAATTTACATTTTGACAGAAAAAATGTTGCTATGGTTCTTTTAAGAACTACTGAAGGAAAAACTTTAGATCCTACCAAGTATGAGATTATTGAAGGGTTTTATGTAAAAGATTTGGTTTATGATGAGATAAAACAGAAGTGGCTATGGAAATGGCAGCCACAAGAAGGTCATGATGCTAATGGTAGAAAATACTCTTACTTAATGACTGAATTTAGTACTCAAGTAGAAGAACATACCGAAGAATCGATTATTAATCACTTTAATACAAATAGAACTTGGACATCAGTGTATATTACAATGATTGCTCATAGTGATTATTTATCAAAATATACTGCCCTTAGTTTATCTAAAGTAGAAAACGATATTACTATTTATAAATCATATTTAGCGGTTGCAACTAGTAATCAGCCTACTGCTATTCAATATGTTAATTCAACTGAAGCATATAGTTTCCTTTTGAAAAACTTTGAGGTAAGTATTTTACCTGCAATGATTAATAGGATTCAAGAAAACCATACAGGAGTTGTGATTAATAAACCTACAGATGGAGCAAAATATTTATATTTAAGACTTGAAACAAGTGAAAATGTTATTAGTGATTCATATGAGTTTAAAAATGTTGATGGTACTTGGATTACAAATAATGGAAGTTACAGCATAACTGAGTCTGATGATAAATTAACAATTACAGCATTTAACTTTGAAGGTAAAGCAGGAAGAAGAGTGTTTGCTCTATTTACTTTTGAAAATTATGGTGAAGATATTGGAAATTATGAAAAGTATGCATATAAGGAAATTCAACCTTACGATGATCTTCCAACTCTTGAAGAAATTCAACAAAAACCTCATGTTAAAGATGAAAATGGTAATATTACTCATAATGTAGTTTCAGCTAAAATTCCAGCTGGAAGTTATGCCATGGCAGATTATACTCTAGGTTATATTAATGGCGAGGGCGATTTTGTAGCAGTTACTGATGCAAATGGTCCAATTACCATAAAACCTGATGATAATGAAAAGTTAACCTTTATTGTGCCTCAAGGGCAATTGAATGAGGATACAAACTATATAATTCGAGGTGTTGATCCTGCAGAAGCATTTATTGATAAGGATTTTGCTGTGCCTGCTTTAGACTTTACGGCTCCAGATATTACAGATAACAGTTTCAGTATAATGACTGGCGATTTAATTAGTGAAGATGCTGGAAAGATTGAAACAGATGATGCTAATGCCATTATCAGTTATAAAATTACAAAAAATAGCATAGAAGTACCTTTACCTGAAGGTATAAACTATGATTCAGTTAATAATAAATTCTATGGCAAGACAGATGATGTTATTGACCCTACTTTAACAGGCGAGTATGTTATCACTATCACCGCAGAAGACCAATTTGGAAATGTATCGACTGATACTATGACCTTAACTATTACTCAAAAACAAAGGACAGATTCAATAACAAAGATTGAGCAAATACAAAATGACGATGATGGCAATGCGGTAATTGTTGTTTATGGTATAAAGGATACAAGGTTAAAATTTTATAGCAAAAACGAAGATGAATCATTTACAGAAATTGAAATTATCGGAACTACTGGAAGTCAAATCCCAAGTTCTGATGAAGGTTATACACTTCACATTTCACAAGCAGATGTAAGGCGTTTTAATGCTACAAAAATATATGTAACGCAAACAGAAGATGGAAAATTAGAATCAAATATTAAAGATTATGAAACTGAAGTTATAGAAAGAAATAATAAGATTAAAAAAGTTACAGATGGCGGAGCTATTATTGTGGATAATATCCCACCAACACCGCTACATTTTATTACTCCTTTACCAGGAACAGATGTATTAAAAATTACTAATGTTTCTGCTGATGAAGCACTTTCAGATGTAAAAGATATTGATAGGATTATTATTAAAATAGGATCTGAAACTTGTATTTTAGATCGTCAGTATGATGCGATTACTGGAGAATCAACTGGAAAGTGGATATGTAATAAAGGTTATATATTTGATGAAACTCAAGAAGAACTAACTGTTGTTGTTAATCCAAACACTGGAGCAACTGAAACAAAAACAGTAGGAGTATTAAACTTTGTTCTTGATGGAGAAGAGTTTGAAGAATTTGAAACTATTGAAGCGAAATACTATGACTATTTAGGTAATGAATCAGCAGCAGTAAGTACAGCAGTTCCTAAATTACCAGATCCAATTGAGCCTTATGATATGACTGCAACTAATGATAGTAGTGCTCATCCAGATACTACAATAATTAAAGGTAAAGCAGATGTTGGAGCAGTTGTTTCAGTAACTATTGATGATCAAATTTATTCAGCTGTTGTTGATGATTTAGGTGACTTTACTATTGAAGTACCTTATCAAATAGTTGGAACAGTTATTAATGCAACTTCAAAATTAAATAATTATACTAGAACTGCTCCAGTTACTGTTACAGCTGTTGAAGCTGATGTATATAATACAGAAGTTAATGACATTGAAAAACCGTACGGTCGAGTTACAACAGCTCAAGAAGTTTTTGCAGCAGTTAAAGTTTTAGAATATCCAGAAGAAGCAGATCAGCCTATATTAAGCATCAAACAAGGTGTAAGATTACCAAATGGTAGAAAATCAGGAGAACATTTAGTTTCAGTTGTCATTACTTATCCTGATGGTTCAACATCAATAGTTGATGTTAAAGTAATAGTAGGAGTTCAACCACACAATAGTAAGTATCAACCAATAGTTGAAAATGAAATTGTACAAGTTGGCGGAAAGATAGATTTGACCGACAATATAATCAACATCAATAATCTGCCACTTGGAACAACAGTCAAAGATACAACTGCTACACCAATTGACACAAATGTTGTAGGAACTTATGTAGGTCAATTAACAGTAACCTATCCAGATGGTACAAAAGATGTTGTTAAAGTAATGGTAATTGTTCAAGAAGAACCATTAAAGGATAATGAAAAGTATACTGCCATAGGTGGAGTTGTTAATAAGGGTAAAGGCGATACTTTAACTGAAGAAGAAATTAAAGTTGTAATTGAAATAACTCCTAAACCTGAAGCAGGTGTAATTGTTGATATTTCAATAGAATCTCCATTACCAACTACTGGTATGGATAATAAAGTGAAAGTATTGATTACTTATGGTGATGGTACTACTGATACTGCAACTGTAACAGTTAACTTCCTTGAACCAGAAACACCACCAGCAAAAGATGGTTCATGGTCACTGGTTAGTTTAGTTGTGACCTTAATTTCCATTATTGCGATGGTTATAGGGCTACTGGCAAAGACTATCAAGACTGATGAAACAGGGGTAGAACTTGTAAGAAATAAAGTTTATAAAGTTGTAACAGTATTGTTTGGTGTAGTTACAATGGTTTACTTTTTAGCTACTAACAATTTGAGTTTACCAATGAAGTTATTTAATGAAACAACACTTATTTCTTCAATAATGACAGTTGTGACAATGGCATCTTTAGCTCTTGGTTTAGTATGGAGAGAAGATTAATCAAAAGATAAAATAAATTAAGTCCTAATCATAAGGTTGGGACTTTTTATTTGTAGTATCGTATATTAGCCAAAATAAATAGCATTTATTTTTAATCATATAAATTGATTTTGGAAATCATTTCAATACTTTTTAAAGTTTTATTAAACTCTAAAATGTCTATAATCTTTCAGATGTTTATCTTTTTTTATTTTGAAGGAAATGTTTGTTATAATGTAGTTAGTATATTTTGGAGATAAATTATGATAAAAAAACCTATTAATGTAATCTTGGATGGTGATCCAGGACATGATGATGCCATTGCTTGGGTTGTCGCTAAAGCCAGTTCTGATTTCAATATTTTAGCTTGTACTGCTGTCAATGGTAACTGCAGTGCTGCTAAAGCGGCTTACAACTCTCAGCGTATCTGCGCTCTTATTGGTTTAGATGTGCCAATAGCCAAAGGACAGGATAAACCTCTGGTTATAGAATCGTTGAAAGCACCAACAAATATTCATGGTGAAAGTGGTCTTGATGGCCCAGAGTTACCGCTACCAAAAAGAGAACTGGAAGATTTAACAGCTGTTGAGTTGATGATTAAAGTACTGGAAGAAGCAAAAGAAAAAGTTACTATTGTTGCTACTGGTCCATTAACCAATGTCGGAGCTCTTTTATTGGTGAGACCAGACTTAAAAGAAAAAATACATCAAATTTCTATTATGGGTGGTGGCATCAAACATGGCAACTGGACCGCAGCAGCTGAATTCAATATTTTAATTGATCCAGATTCAGCTGACATTGTTTTTGGAAGCGGATTACCGATACTGATGTCGGGATTAGATGTAACTGAAAAAGCTTTGGTTACTCCTAAGGATGTGGAAAAAATCAAAAAGATCGATAACCCTGTAGCTGACATTGTTTGGCAATGGTTAGAATTCTTTTACCAATTTCATGTTTCTATTGGCTATCCTGGAGCTCCTATTCATGACTTATGCGCTGTTCTGGCATTGAATCATCCAGAAATCTTTACTATGCAAAAAATGTATGTTGAAGTAGAAACTGCTAGTGAATACTGTAAAGGAGCGACTATCGGAGATATCAACAACATCGCTGGAAAAAAACCAAATGCGACAGTACTGATGGATGTGGATAGAGAAAAATTTATTGAATATATGATTGAAGCTATCAAAAGCTACAGTGAGGGTAATTAAGTATGAAAAAAGTATTTTTAAGTTTAGAAACATCAAAAGATAACCAGCAGCTTCTGTCTGCGATTAAAAAACAAACTGATATCCAACTTGTTGATATTAATGAAATAAAAGATGAGAAGTTTACCGTGATTGTTAATGGTCCTTTGACTCAGTTGGCTGATATTTTGATGACTAGATACAAACTTATAAGCCAGATTGAAGAAGTTTTATTTGTCGGAGGAACAGATGCTTATGGTGATGTTACGCCAGTAGCAGAAAAAAATGTTTACGCTGATGTTTTTAGTGCCCAACAGGTCTTCTTATCAACTGTAAAAATTGTAATGTTTGGTTTAAATGTTACTGAAAATTTGAAAAACAGAGCTTTAGCTCCACTTGTTTATTTAAAAGATCCATCAATCTTTGTTAAAGATGAATGTGGCATCTATGTTGAAACCAAAGGTAAAGTTTCTTATGGTAAAACTGTTACCGATGTCCATTCAGATTTCCAATTTGAAAATCACCATTGTGAAATCATCTTAGATATTGATATGGAAAAATACAACAAGGTTATTAAATCCTTTCAATTAACATAAAGAACCTACAATCAACTGTAAGGAAAGATATATAGACATAAAAAAGAATAACACCATGATGCAATATAGCAAAATCACTGTGTTATAGTTTTATTTTTTAGTTGGAAACAAAGGCAGATATACCAACAAAAGCGACAGGATAACAAAACTATCCTATCGCTTTTAAATGTGTCTAAATTAATTTTTTCTGTAAATCTTACTAGAAAAAACGCAGTCAATGAGATTCTAACTATTTTAAGTTAGGTATTTTTAGTCAAACATTTCTTCGGATAGTTTATTTACAAGACAGAATGAAAAAAATAAAGAAACTAAACAAAAAAAAGAAACTTATCTTTTAAATTTTATAAGTTAAAGTGTGTTGAGAAATAATGAGCATTAAAGTATAATAGTAGCAGTCGCCGTCTTAGCTCAGTAGGTAGAGCGCTTCAATGGTAATGAAGAGGTCAGCAGTTCGATTCTGCTATTCGGCACCAGTGACAAAAAAGTAGGGTTTTCCCTACTTTTAAAATCGAAAAAAAGACTTTTTACATAAGGTTTTTTAATTTACCTTTTTTCACTATTCTTAAAAATAGTGTTCTGCATACGAATTACATACGAATTATGTCAGTTTATCTATCTTATCTATCGGTGAATCCATCTCACTGGCATATAAAAGAGTGTTTGGCACCATTAAACAAGTAAAAGAATGATACTGAAATCATTATTTTTATATTTAGCGATAATAAAAAGAAATTATGATAAAATATATTAAACAGGAGAGATTAAGGTGAAAAAACGGAGAAGATTTATCATAATACTTTTTCTAGTGATATTTTTGTTATTGACATTAATGTTTTGTGAAAGTAGTGCAGTTAAAAAAGTATTAAATATGAAGCAAAAATATAGAATTGTAAACAAAATGAAGAATCCCTTTACTTATGATGAAATAGAAAAAACTGAAGGTGAACATAATTTTGGTTCGCTTTATAATTTAACTGGTTGGTCAAGTTGGATAGTAATTGAATCAGCAACTTGTACAACTGATGGATATAAAGAAAGAGAAAGAACATGCAATGATTGTGGTTATATAGAAAAAGAAATAGAAGTAATAAAAGCCACTGGACACAGAAATGATGTTGGTCAAATATCAAGTCAACCTACTTGTACTAAAGATGGATTAAAGATACAAACCTGTAGTGTTTGTGGACATAAAACAGAAACAATTTTAAAAGCTTTGGGACATAATTTCTCAAGTTGGAATAGAACATTAGAACCTACTTGTGAAACAGAAGGAAAAGAGAATCGAGTTTGTAGTAGATGTAACTTAACAGAAAATAGAACGATAGCAGCACTAGGCCATAGTGGAGAGTGGACTATTTTAGAAGAAGCAACCTGTACTAGTGCAGGAAGTAAGACTAGAACCTGTGAAAGATGTAATAAAGTTGAAACAGTAGTAATAGATGCTTTAGGACATGACTGGACTAATTGGTCAATCTTGCAACAAGCAACTTGTACTGTAGATGGTATTAAAACAAGAAATTGTAATAGATGTGGATTAAATGAAACGGTAACTGATACTGCAACGGGTCATAATCCAAGTTATACACACAATTATTCATCACAACAAATTAAATTATTTAAAGTAGTTTGTAACAATTGTGGAAATGAATCAATTGCCAAAACCAATGTAGATGCTTTGGATGCTCACATTCAACATACTTTAAAGTCACCTGGTTGTGCTCAATATAAAACCTATGGATTAAGATATCCAAGGTGCACAAGGTGTAATCAGATTTTATGGGATGAAGAGCCTATGTGGAGACTAGTTGTTATCGGTGATTAGGAGGATATAATTAGTGTTTAGAGTCAATGATAAAGTCAAGGTAATTGATACTGGTAAAAAAGGTATAGTTGTTTCTTATGATGAGATTGAAGAAGAAGTCTATGAAGTAGAAGTAAAAATTGATGGTAAAGTTGAAAAGTATCTTTCTTATGATTTAATAAGAGAAGGACCATTAATACTTTCAGTTGATGATTTAAAAAATATCTTTCGCTATAGTATCGATTATTTTACTTTGGTTTTTGCTGGTCAAGATTATGAAGATGATCAAATGGAAAAGATGCTCAATGATTTTGAATTTAAAAAACAATATACTCCTACTTTAGATGACATTATTGCCCTTATGATGAACTTAAAAGTAAAAAAAGCAAGAGTAATTGATTTTAATCGTTGGAAGTTTGTTGTTAGTATTTTACTGAAGGAATGTTATTTAAATCAGTTTGATATATCAACTTTAAATTTTGATTATTTGTTGTTTAAAAATCCAGGTGATATTGCAGAATTTGTTTTTGAATATTTACATAGCCAAAAAATTGAAAGTGAAGAATACGATGAAGAATTACTGGATGATTTATTTGATTTAGATAACATTATCAAAGAGATTCAAATAGTAAAAGAGAATTATAAAAAAGAATTACTTGATAGAGAGTATAGTGATCAAACGATGAGAAATCTTTTACTTTATGTTAGTGAAAACAATCTTATTTCAAAATTATATTACCCATATGATGAAATTTTTAAAAAGTTTGTAGAAATTTTAGTAGAAAAAGATGACAATATTGGACTAGATGTTTTAGGCTATTCTGTTTATGGTGGTAATGAATTGTTTGAATGTGACTGGAAAAAAGCTCAGGAAATATTTGAGAAGTTATATGCTAGAACTGGAGATCCTAATTATGCCAATACATTAGGTTATATTTATTATTTTGGCAGGGCAAACAATGGTATCAGCCAAGATGATTTAGCTTTTAAATATTTTTCAATTGGAGCTGCTGCAGGAAATTATGAATCGCTATACAAACTGGCGGATATGTTTATTGCAGGAAGAGCAGTAGTAAAAAACAGAGAAATTGGTGAAGGTATTTACTATGATTTATTTATAGAAAATAAGGAAATGTTTGAAGCAGGATTTTTCGAATGTAAGTTTGCTGATATTGCTTATCGAGTTGGCACAACCTATTTAGATGGTGAAAATAGCGAGTATATCTCAGCATATTATTATTTTCTGATGGCCAAATTTGCAATTGAAAAAAGAATAGAGCATTTTGATTATTATGGTGATGAGGTAGTAAAGAAAAACATTGAAGAAGCTATCAAAAAATGTCAAGAACAGTTAGAAATACCTTTAAGAAAAAATGTTTTTGTGCCTGAACCATTTGTTGTAAATGATTTGTTGGATAATGATTATCATGTTGATGTTACTTTTAGACAACTAAAAAACAACAAAGTTAAGATTATTTTTAAACGTGTTGTAAAAGGGAAAAAAGAGCAGCCAGAGAAGATTTTATTTCCATTTTTTGATTTTCATGATTGCATTTTAACTGATGAATTTATCATGTATGCTGAAAATGTAGTTGAATTATCTAAAGAGAAAGAGTTTAGGATTACGCACTATGAAATGATTGAAGATGGTTTTATTAAGTTTTTGTACTTTGATAATTGCGTTGGACACATTGTATGTGATGGATTTAGATTTAAAAATTTTGTAAAAGGATAATTAAAAGAGTATTAGATTCATAACAAAACCCTCTTGAAGTCAAGAGGGTTAGTTTTTATGTTTAAGTGTTTATTGGTAATGTTTTTTTAATTCGTCAATATAAGCTTGTTTATCCTTCTCTGGCATAAATGATGCTTTAATAGAATTAATGTTGCAAGTAATTAAATCATTATAAGTAAAACCTGCTTCATTAATAGCTCTATCATATTCATCAATTATTGTAACATTACCTAAAATCATATTATCAGTGTTCAAAGTAACTTTTACACCTGCATCTAATAGTTTTTTTGCTGGATGTTCTTTATATGAAGGTTCTGTTTTACATTGAATATTGCTGGTTAAGCATATTTCTAAAGTTGTGTTAGTATCAATTACTTTTTGCATAACTTTTTTATCATAAAAGCATTTATGACCATGACCAATTCTTGAAGCTCCATAATCAATAACAGTTGAACAGTTTTCGGGGATGCCATTATCTCCAGCATGGATAGTCATTGGCAAACCTTTTTCTTTTGGTGAAACAAAAAGTGGAGCAAAATGAGACATTGGCACTGAATCTTCTTCACCAGCTAAATCTAATGCTACAATGTGTCTATTATCATAATATTTTTCAAATAGTCTAACAGTTTCAAAGTTTTCTTCACTATTATCGTAATTAGCAATCATGCAACATAAGATAATACCTACTTTAATTGATGGGAAATCTTTTTCAGCTTGTTTTTTGCCTTTAAGGATTGCCTTAATTACATCTTCTTGATTCAATTGTTTGTGAGTATGTAATTGTGGAGCAAATCTTATCTCTGCGTAACATAAATCATCTTTAACGTTTTCAATAGTGGTATAAATGGTTTCTTCAAGTGCTGCTTCATCTTGTAAGATTGCTGTTGGAATATCAAATCTAGCTAGATACTCTCCAACATCTCCACAGTCAGCAGTATCAATTAAAAACTGTTTAAATTCAGCTAGTGTTTCAGCTGGCAATTTAACATTTCTTTCTTTGGCCAGTTTCCAAGTTACTTCTGGAACCATTGATCCGTCTAAATGAAAATGTAAATCAACTTTTGGGAATGGATATTTTGACATATTGTTTTCTCCTTGTCTATACAGATATTATACCTAATTCAGTTAATTATGTTAATTGTAATTTAATTGCGGTAGTAGTAAACTCTTTGTTAGAATATAAATGTTAGGATGATTTATGATGAAAGTAAATTTTTTTGAAATATTGAGCTATACGATTGCCTTGATTACATTATGCCCTTATGTGATAGTTACTTACTTGCCAAAAAGTACCATCGCTGCTAGTTTGTTTATTTTAATGTATTTGATTAATCCAGTTTACTGTGTGATGGTGGGTATAGTTGCCAGTAAAGATGTTAAAAATAATTTAGTTTATATCTTTTTGCCAGCAATAATTTTTATTATTTCTTATTCCATAATTTTTAAATCTTTAGAGTTTGGATTTATTTTTTATGGTTTTGTATATTTGATTATTAGTACTGTTACCTTATTGATTACTTTATATATTAAAAAAAGAAAAGAAGAATTATACAGTTAAAATATAACCCTCCAATTGGAGGGTTAATTTTATTTACATAAATTTATAACTTTTTGTATTGCTTGAGTAGTTGATAGTATTTCTTTTTCTTTTTCAGTTCTCAAGATAAATTCAACATTATCATTAACTGCATCTCTACCAATAGTTATACGCATTGGAATGCCAATTAATTCCATATCATTAAATTTAACTCCCGCTCTTTCATCTCTATCATCCATGATAGGTTCAATGCCTAAAGACATTAATTTGTCATAGATTTGATTTGCTAGAGCAACTTGAGTTTCATCTTTAACATTAATAATTACGATACCAACTTTATAAGGCGCTACATTGATTGGCCAAATCAAGCCATTTTCATCATGATTTTGTTCAACAATAGCTGCCATGGTTCTACCAACTCCAATACCATAGCTTCCCATTACTACAGGTTTTAATGACATATCTTTATCTTGGTAATACAAGTTCATTGATTCAGAGTAACTAGTACCCAGTTTAAAGGTATTGCCAACTTCAATTCCTTTTTTAAAGAAGATATTTCCGCCACACTTTGGACATTTATCGCCCTTTTGTACATTAACAATATCACCTACTAAATCATAGGTAAAATCTTTAACATTTGTATTGATGTAGTGATAACTTTCTTTGTTAGCGCCAGTTACAAAGTTTTTCATCGTTAATACTTCAGAGTCGACTACAATGGTTGCCTTTAATCCGATAGGACCAGTATATCCTGCTACAGCATTGCTTGTAGCAATCAGTTCATCACCAGCAAAATTTAATTCTTGTCCCTTTAAGAGCTTTAAGATTTTAGCTTCATTTAATTCTCTATTGCCTTTAACTAAACAGACTACAAACTTGCCATCAACATTCATAAGTAAAGCCTTGACGGTTTTTTCAATTGGCAAGTTCAAATATTTAGCAACCTCTTCAATGCTTTCCTGATTAGGTGTTTCTACCATTTGTAATGGTTTTTCTTCTTCTGTTTCCTTGGCTGGATCAACTTTCTTGCTTACTTCAAGATTACTTGCATAATCACAACTGTCGCACAAAACAACAGTATCTTCACCGATGTCACTAATAGCTTGAAATTCCTCTGATAAAAGTCCGCCCATAACACCAGTATCAGCAACAACAATTTTATAATCAAGATTTAAACGATCAAAAACGTTTTTGTAAGCATTGAAGATTTTATTGTATGAAATATCTAAACCTTCAAGATTTAAGTCAAAAGTATAAGCATCTTTCATAACGAATTCTTTAACTCTGATTAATCCATATCTAGGTCTAGCTTCATCTCTAAACTTTGTCTGCATTTGATATAAAGAGAATGGTAAATCCTTATAAGAATTAACTTTCATTGCAGCAGCAACGGCAAATAATTCTTCATGCGTAGGTCCTAAAACCATTTTTTTACCAGCTCTGTCTTCTAAAGAAAACATTGAATTACCAAAATTTTCTCTTCTTCCACTAGCAATATAAACGTCTTCTGGTATCATACAGGGCATAATTAATTCCTGACAACCAGCTTTTTCCATTTCTTCTCTGATAATCTTTTCAATGTTGTTTTTAACTTTTAAACCCAAAGGAAGAAACATGTAAATACCAGCTGAAGTTTTTTTAATAAATCCAGCTCTATTTAATAAAATACCACTGATAGATTCTTCGTCTTTTGGTGCTTCTCTTAGGGAATAAAAGTAACTGTTTTTAAGTTTCATACCCGATACCTCCGACTTTGTAAATTATAACATAATTATATAACTCTTACATAAAAAAAGCCTTTATTAGGGGCTTAACTTTAATTAAATAATAAATTGTATTCTTCTAAAGTCCAATTATAAGTTTTCATAATTGTCGCTGGTTTAACTCCAACATAGCGATAATGATAGCTTATAAAATAATAACCAGTAATAAAGGCTTTAGATTTTGGATATCTTAAGATAAATCCATATTCATGGCTATGATTATTCATCCAAGTAAAAGAACGACATTCATCAAATTCTTGATGGCTATAACCTTTTTGAAGAACATCAATTGCTAGACCAGTTTGATGCTCACTTGCTCCAGCTCTTGGAGTAAAACTATCAATGATAATTTTTTCTGCTTCTTCACCTTCAATTTCAGGCTCCTTAGCAGCTTCAGCTGCTACAACAAAGGTTTGATATAAAGCCTCTTCAGTTGCATAAGAACGATAACCACTGTAGATTTGCATTCTTCTATTAACTTCTGTGAAACAAGCATCACTCATAGCAATGAAAGCTTCAGCGACTTCTTTATAAAGTGGTTGGTTATTTTGTCGATACTCACCATCAATTTCAATTAATTCTTCAGGAATAAAATCTTTTTGAAGTTGATGATTTTTATTAACCAGCATCGTAAGAGAAAATTCATTAACGATTGTAATTTCTCCTTGATAGAAACTTTCAAAATCTGGATCTTCTACAAAGTCGACATTTTTATTAACATCAGATACTGCAGTTTTTGCATCGCAATTATTTTTATTCATATACCAAAGATATCTAGCTAGATTATTGATTTTAAATTTTGAATTAGATATTAAATCATCAAGTTGCTCAAAATAATTGATTCCAGCGAGATTGTTGAAAATATCAACAGACAAAGTATGAATTTTATTTATTGTTTCAGGATTGTAACCTTTTTGTAAATAACTAATATAATTATCAGCTTTAATCTGATCAAGTTCAGCTGTAAATAGTTTTAAAGTTTCATCATCAACACTAGTAATTAAAGTAGCGGCTGAAGAAAGCGTATATTCTTTAGCAATTAAAGTTTTGAAGTTATCAAGATTTTCAATTTTATCGTAATCAACTAACGCCATTACATCATGAATGTCTAATATTTGAAGTAAAAGTTTACAATCATCTAAACTATACTTGTCAGCCAGTTGATTAATAATGTTTGTGTAGTCCATTTGACTTTCTAACAGTAAATAATAATCAATATTTTTTTCCATAAAGTCTTTGGAAGTTAAAGCATACAACAAACTTTGGTGATAATGATCAACTTTTTCTGTCAAATCGTATTGATGTAATAATTTTATTTCATCATAAGAATAACCCATAGCTTTTAATTCACTATCTTTGAAAAAGGTTAAGTAAATCAAACCAGTTAAAGAAAGGGTTAAAATGGCTGTTATAACAGATAAAATAATAATCTTTGTTTTATTTTTCATAGTGGTGCAACCTTTCTAGTCGAAATATGACCATATATTACCACTTGTCGGATAACAAGTAAATGAAACTGTTTCTTTAGTTATTGGATGAGGGAAAGATAACTCACTGGCGTAAAGGGCAATTTGCTGACCTTTTTGGCTGTTAGGATTGTATCTTTGATCACCCCATAATGGTAAATTGGCATTTGCCATTTGAACTCTTATTTGATGACTTCTTCCTGTCTGTAAATCAACTTTTACCAGTGACAGGTCATCTTTAGTTTTTATTAGATAGTAATCTAGTATTGCTAGTTTACCCTTTTCTTTGTCAGTAACTGTTACCATATTAATTTTAGAGTCTTTGGTTAGATAATCTTGAAGATGATCTTTATTTTTAGCTTTTCCACAAACTACAGCTAAATATGTTTTCTTAAATAAGTCTTTTCTTAAACTGTCAGATAGTCTAGAAGCTGCTTTACTTGTTTTAGCAAAAACCATGACTCCAGCTACTGGTCTATCTAAGCGATGAACTAAACCTAAATATACATTACCTGATTTGTTATATTTTTCTTTCAAATACTGTTTTAAAGCAGTTAGTAAATCTAAATCTTTAGAAGAATCTTCACAAACAGGCATATTAATTGGTTTTTCTACCACTAGTATATGATTGTCTTCAAAAATGATGTTCATTATAACTGAAACCTTCCTGAAATACCGCAAGGCAAAATCATATCTGAGTTTTGTATTGGCAGTGCTAATTGAACAGTATTTATTTTTCCTTTAGGAAAAACCTCTAACAAATATTTTTTCATAATATTATCTAAAGCCAGTAGACTAAACCCAGTAGTATAAGCATTTACCAAAAAAGCGATAGGTTTATCATCTAACAGTTTGACAGCTTCCTGGATAAGTTCTTCAATTTTGTCTTCTAGCTTCCAAACTTCATTGTTTGGGCCACGTCCATATGATGGAGGATCCATAATAATAACATGGTATTTACGTTCTCTTTTTTGTTCTCTTTTAACAAATTTTAAAGCATCATCAACGATAAAACGAATGGTATTGTTTTCCAATTTGTTTAATAGCATATTTTCTTTAGCCCAGTTAACCATGCCTTTAGCTGCATCAACATGAACTACTTCTTTAGCACCAGCTTTAGAGCAGGCCATAGTTGCTCCACCAGTATAGGCAAATAAATTTAAAACTCGAACTTCTTTATCTGAATTTTTAATTAAATCAGAAAGCCAATCCCAATTAGCAGCTTGCTCAGGGAAAAGACCAGTGTGTTTGAAGTTAGTAGGAGAAACCTTAAAGACTAAATCTTTGTAGCTAACGGTCCAATATTCGGGCAGTTTTTTATTAAAAGTCCAGCTTCCTCCACCTTTATCAGATCTATTATATTTAGCATCAAATTTATTCCATCTATAATCATGTCCTTTTTGCCAGATAGCTTGAGGGTCAGGACGCACTAAAATCACATCTTTCCAAAGTTCTAGTTTGTCTTTATTTCCCGCATCGATTAATTGATAATCCTGCCAATCTTTCGCTATTGCTACCATATGATGATTCCTTTTCTTGTTTTGGTTTATCTTGAAATAAGCCATTTTAATTATACCATAGATTAAAAAAAGAGTTTTTGTAAACTCTAAAAGTAACTTACTTTTTCTTTAATTATAGTGATTGTAAAAATCTTTCTAATCTTTCAATCGCTTGTTTAATTTCTTCTAGTGAATAAGCATAAGAAATTCTTACATAACCTTCACCATCAGTTCCAAAGGCACTACCTGGAACAAGGGCTAAGTTTTCTTTTTCTAATAAAGCTTCACAAAACTCATTTGAAGTCATATTAGTTGACTTGATAGAAGGAAAGACATAGAAAGCCCCTTCAGGTAAATGAGTTTTAAGGCCAATGCGATTTAATTCTTTTACGATGTAGTTTCTTCTTTGTTTAAAGGAAGTATACATTTCTTCAATATCTTTATCACCGTTTTTAGCTGCTTCAATTGCAGCAAATTGACTAGGGGTACTAGCACACATAATAGTGTATTGATGGATTTTATTAAACATTTTAATTAACGGTTTTTCAGCTAAAATGTAACCAACTCGATAACCAGTCATTGAATAGGCTTTAGAGAAACCATTAATGATAATGGTATTTTCTTTTAACTGTTCAATATTGGCGATACTGACATGCTTTTTATCATAGGTAAGTTCAGCATAGATTTCATCAGAAATAACCAAAATGTTGTTTTCCTTAATAAGATCAGCTAATGCTAGATAATCATCATATTCCATAATTCCACCAGTAGGATTTGATGGGAAATTGATAATAATCGCTTTGGTTTTAGCACTGATAGCTTTTTGAAGTTGTTCTCTTTTTAGTTTAAAGCCATTTTCCTCAGTGAGGGTAACTTTTACTACTTTTCCTTTTGATAACTGGACAATTGGAGCATAAGCCACATAACTAGGTGTTGGTAAAATTACTTCATCACCTTCATTTAAAATGGCTCTTAAAACAATATCAATAGCTTCTGAACCACCAACAGTGACCATGCATTCATTGTTAGGGTTATAACTCAAGTTAAACTTGCGTAAATAGTAGTTACAGATTTCTTGCCTTAATTCTATAAGACCCATATTAGCAGTGTAGAAAGTTTTGCCAGTATTTATAGCATGCATAGCAGCTTCTCTGATATGGTAAGGAGTGATAAAATCTGGTTCACCCACACCCAAAGAGATAACGCCTTTTTTACTGCTAGCGATATCAAAAAACTTTCTAATGCCACTTGGTGCCATTTCTTTTACTTGGGTATTAATTAGTTCATCAAATATCATCATAATGTCATCAACAATCTTTCTGGTTTACCATTTTCCTTATCCATGATTTCACCCATAATCTTGTATTCCTTAAGGATAAACATTGTTTCAGTAGTATTAATTCCTTCAATAGGAGCTAGTCTATGAGCGACAAAATCAGCAATTTCACGCATGGTTGAACCGTTAATAATTAAAATAAATTCAGTTCTACCACTAACTAAGTATAACGAATCAACTTCTGGATAGTTAGCAATAATTTCAGCAATGTGATCATAACCCTTATCTCTTTCAGGAGTGCTAGATACAGCTATCATCGCTTTAACAATTTCAGTATTAGCATTTTCCCAGTTAACAATTGTATGATAGCCGGCAATTATATTTTTTTCCTCACATTCTTTTATTTGATTATTAATAGTTTTTTCATCAGTATTCAGCAAGGCGGCTAAGTCAGTTACCTCAATTCTGGCATTTTTTTCTAATAGACTTAACATTTCTTTTAACATAATTACATTCTCCTTTTTATTGTGTTAATTATACCATAATATAAAGATAATAAACATTTTTTATACTGTCCAAATATTTATCCTAGAAGTTATTTTTAAAGATACAATCAAAGGTAAAATCTTAGTTATATGATATAATTAAGACGGTGATATTTTATGCAAGATTATTTAAAAGGGTTAAATAAACAGCAGTTAATTGCGACCACTACCACCAGTAAATACACTAGAGTTGTCGCTGGAGCAGGAAGTGGAAAAACAAGGGTTCTAACTAGTAGAATTGTTTTTCTAATTAAAGAATTTGGAATTGACCCGAAAAAAATTCTTGCGATTACTTTTACCAACAAAGCCGCCAATGAGATGAAACAAAGAATTGAACAACAATTAGATGGGACTTCATTAGGTGCCCATATTTCCACAATTCACTCTTTTGCGGTTAAGTTTCTAAGAAGTGAGATTAAAAGAGTTAATTATCCTTCTAATTTCCATATATTAGATACAGAAGATCAAAAATCAATTTTAAGTGAAGCTTATAAACTATATGATCTTGATAAAAAAGAATTTAATGTTAATGTTGCTTTAGATTATATTTCTAATAATAAGATTGCTGGAATATCTTTTAATGTCGCTTTAGAAAGAGCATATAATTATTACTATGAGACTTTAGCGAAAGTATATAAGTATTATATGGAAAGATGTCATCAGATGTATGGTTTAGACTTTGATGATTTATTACTGTTTACCAACAAAATCTTAAAAGCCTATCCAGAGGTTAGAGATAAATGGCAAAAAAGATATGAATATATTTTAGTTGATGAGTTTCAAGATATTGATAATGTCCAATATGAAATGATTAGACTATTATGTAATGAGTCAACTAGTGTTTTCGTAGTTGGAGATCCTGATCAAACTATTTATACTTGGCGTGGTGCTGATGTTAATATTATTATGGATTTCGAAAAGAATTTTGAAGGGACTGAAACAATATTTTTAAATCAAAACTATCGTTCAACTAAAAACATCTTAAATGGAGCTAATAGTCTAATTTCTTATAATAAAAATCGTTTAGAAAAAGAACTGTTTACTGAAAATCAGGAAGGTAAAAAGATAGTTCATTTTACCGCTGCTAATGATGATTTAGAAGCTGAATTTGTGGTAAAAACCATCTTTGATTTGGAAAAAGAAGGAGTTGAATACAATGATATTGCGATTTTATATCGCAGTAATTATCTTTCAAGGGCGATAGAAAAACAGCTTATGAGTGTTAAAATTCCTTATATATTGTATGGAGGAGTAAGATTCTTTGATCGAGCAGAGATTAAAGATATGTTGTCATATTTAAGGATGTTAACTATTCAAGATGATTTATCATTTAAAAGAATTGTCAATACTCCAAAAAGAGGAATTGGTAAAAAAACAGTTGATGACTTATTTGATATTACTAGAAGCAATAAAGTTACAATGATAGAAGCCATTGATTTATTTGAAGGACCAGCTAAAAAGAAGCTTGAAGCCTTTAAAAAAATGGTTGAAGATTGGAATAAAAGAGCAACTAAGATGAATGTGGAAGAAATCTTTCAGATGCTATTTGATGAAAGTGATTATCGAGCAACTCTAGAGCAAAGCAAAGATCCGTATGATGGAGAAAGATTAGAAAACATTAAAGAATTAATGAATGATATTGTCAGCTATAAAAATAACAATCCAAGTGCAACTTTAGATGAATATTTAAATAATGTGACCTTATATTCTGATATTCAAGCTGATAAAAGTGGCAGATTTGTTTCTTTGATGACCATTCACGCTGCTAAAGGATTAGAATTTGATAATGTCTTTATTATTGGTATGTCAGAATATGTTTTTCCTTCTGTTAGAACTTTAGATGAAGGTATAACTGGTTTAGAAGAAGAAAGAAGGCTGGCGTATGTTGCTTATACCCGAGCTAAAGAGCGTTTATATTTAACTGATAATCAAGGTTTTTCTTATGCAGCTTCAACAGCCAAACAAACTAGTAGATTTATTAAAGAAATTGATAATCAGTATATTCAACAATTAGGTTTGGCTTCTTATACTCCAAATATTGAAATAGAAAAGATTTATAACCCAGATGTTTCATTTACTATTACCAAAAAATCTAATATAAAAACTAAATACAAACCAGCAGATATCGTGGTTCATGATTATTTTGGGGAAGGAGAAGTTATTTCAGTGGAAAATAATTTATATGCCAAAATCGCTTTTGGATATCCACATATGGTTAGAACGATAGTTATTAATACCCCAAAACTTCGTAAAAAAGGAGAATGAAAATGTCAGAAATTAAAGATCGCATTCAAAAATTAAGAGATTTATTAAACAAATACAACTATCAGTATTTTGTTTTGGATGATGCAAGTGTTCCAGATTACGAATATGATATGTTACTTAAGGAATTAAAAGAATTAGAGCAGGATTATCCTCAGTATTATGATATAAATTCACCAACTAATAGAGTAGGTGGTTATGTTTCTAGTGGTTTTGAAAAGGTCGTTCATCAAGTCAGTATGCTTTCTTTAGGCAATAGCTATAATAAAGAAGACATTTTAGCCTTCCATAATCGTATAAAAAATGAAGTTGGTAGTGTTGAGTATGTGGTAGAGTTAAAGATTGATGGTTTAGCTATGTCCCTTATCTATGAAAATGGCAGGTTTGTTAAAGCAATTACCAGAGGTGATGGTGTAACTGGGGAAGATGTTACTAGTAATGTCAGAACAATTCGTTCAATTCCTTTAGAAATAGAGTATCCAGGACGTTTAGATGTTCGTGGAGAAATCTATATGCCTAAAGATGTTTTTGAAAAAATTAATAAAGAAAGGAAAGAGAATGGTGAAGCATTATTTGCTAATCCTCGAAATGGAGCTGCTGGCTCAATTAGACAATTAGATTCAGCTGTTGCTGCTAAAAGGGGACTGCAAGGTTATTGGTATCATTTACCAGAAGCTTTAGAAATAGGAATAGATAGTCATGAAAATGCTTTGAAATTTTTAGAAAAACAGGGATTTAAAGTTAATCCTTTAAGAAAAGTTTGTCAAGATATTGATGAAGTTTGGAGTTTTATCAGTGAGATATCTGAAAAAAGGAATGACTTACCATATGAAATAGATGGTATGGTAATTAAGACAAACGATTTAAAGACTCAGGTAGATTTAGGTTATACTGCTAAATACCCTAAATGGGCAATTGCTTATAAATTTCCAGCTCAACAGGTAGTAACTAAAGTATTAGATATTTTCTGTACCGTTGGTAGAACTGGCAAAGTAACTCCTAATGCTCGTTTTAAACCAGTTAGTGTAGCTCAGACAACAGTAGAATACGCTACATTGCATAATGCTGATTTTATCAAAGAAAAAGATATCAGAATTGGCGATGAAGTTATTATTCATAAAGCTGGAGATATTATTCCAGAAGTAGTTAAAGTTGTTTTAGATAGAAGAGAAGAAGGTTTAAAACCATTTAAGTTTCCTGAAAACTGTCCAGTTTGTGGTGAAACAATTCATCGATATTTAGATGGCGCTGATTACTATTGTCAGAATATTGATTGTCCAGCAGTAATTGTTACAAGTATTACTCATTTTGGCAGTCGTGATGCGATGAACATTGAAGGACTTGGTGAAAAAACGGTAGAAACTTTCCACAAAGAAGGCTTGCTAAATAATGTGGAAGATATATTCTTATTGAAAGATTATAAGGATAGGATAACTAAAATTGATAAAATGGGAGAAAAGTCTTTCCACAATTTAGTTGATGCCATTGAAAATAGTAAGAAAAATAATTTAGACAAATTAATCTTTGGCTTAGGCATTAAACATATCGGTGCCAAAGCTGCATTAACTCTAGCAAAACATTTCACAAATATGGATAATCTAATGAAAGCCACCATGGAAGAGTTAACTTCAATTAATGAAATTGGTGAAGTAATGGCTGATAGTGTTATTTCCTTTTTTCAGGATGAAAATAATGTTGATTTGATTAACAATTTGAAACAATATGGAGTAAATATGAATTATATTTCTTCAGAAACATATACTAGTATTTTTACTGATAAGACCGTCGTTTTAACGGGAACATTAACTAATTTAACTAGAAATCAAGCAACAGAGTATTTAAATAAGTTGCAAGCAAAGGTAACAAACTCAGTTTCAAAAAGTACCGATTACTTGATATATGGTGCTGATGCCGGCAGTAAATATGATAAAGCAGTGCAGTTAAATGTCAAAATGTTAACCGAACAAGACCTATTAGATGAACTAATTAAGGTCGGATTGTGTCAATAATATGGGAAAATGTCCCAAAATAAATCAAACATAAGCGGAAAAAATATCCGCTTTTTTATGTAAATATGTGTTCTTGATGAGCCCTTTTCTT
>JGI24710J26742_10000256_pt1 | contig 49764 bp, 52 predicted proteins | sample BioPla2DNA2_FD_26742 | JGI IMG/M metagenome (IMG submission 26742) | reverse complement strand
TGTCTCAAAACAGTCAAAAGGACTGGGGCTAAACCTTCATTCTTAAACCATATATTTAAACCATATACTAATGCAACCCGCAAATAATTTTTGCTATAGTGGTTTCATCAGTGCCTTTCACTATTACAAATTCCCCAATCTGTATAAACCTCTCACGGTTCATTTCTTTAAGCAAATTCTCAAAGGAATCAACTCTTTCTATCAACCCTTGTTCATAAAGTTTTTCAGCAACCATTAATGATGTATCTCCATAGTTTATCTTAATTCGAACCTCTTGTACCGGCTCCTCCGTTGGTTTTGCCGTATTTACTTTTAAATTCTCAGTTTCTTTTGGCTTTGAAGTATTAACCGAGTTATTGTAACCAGGTATAGGTTCTTTCTCCATTAAAGCTGTACTATCTTCTTTGTCATCAATAAAATCGTCGTCTGCCCTGATTATAGTATCGCTGCTCAATACCATGCCGTATTGCTTTGCCTTTTCCATTATCTCCTGCTTACTCATTTGAGGGCTCATTCCTGCAGAATATATAATGCCAATTAATGCTGTAAGTATAATGCCTATCCCAATCCCCATCAAAATGCTCTTTATATGAAAACTCTTCATAAGCTCCCTCCAACAAATAATAGTAAAGCCCTATAGTTTTTGTCCCAACTTGCGAAACTTAAGTTTCTGGAATATTTCTCTTCAAATTTGCTTAATGCATCCATATAGGGCAAGCATTATTTATTTACACCAAGTATGAGCTGTATTTCACCCTTTCCCATACTTAACTTCTTTGCAATCTCAGTTTCATTCAACCCCTTCTGAGCCAGAGCTATAACCTCTTTATGCTTGCTGTTTACAGCAATTACTTTCTCATCAATCTTTTTATGAGATTTAATTATAGGAGGCTCAGCATTAAAAGCATAACCTCCCCCCTTTGGGAGTCTTTCAATACCAAATTCATTATCTTTTATTAAAACATTGTTTTCCTGAGATATATTCTTTACTTTTTTATTCATGCTTTCAACCGCATTCTGCACTTCCTTGCTCTTTTTTTCCACCTCAGAAACAACGTAATCAGAAACCCTGTTAAGTTCGTCAATCATAAGCTCCGCATCGGAAATGATTTTTAAAAGCTCTTCTTTCTTCTCATCAATTCTTTTTTCATCCTCTAAGCACTTTTTTTTGTCATAAGCAATCCATATCAGAGAAATCAATATTAACAATATGCCTATAAACATAATACTTGCATAAAAACCCGTCATTTCTATCACTCCCTGATTATCTATTATCGGAAAACCCCAGCTTTTTTTGGTATTTCAGCCCATTCAAAAGAATTTATATTTGCTATAGTCTTATATCTATTGTACCTATCTCTTCATCGGTTTCTTTTTCCCCTTTCGTTCCATATCTTCCCTTAAACCTGTTGTTCTTCCGTTTTTTTTCATTCTGCTTTTTCTCTTGCTCATGATCTATTTTTGCATTTTGAGTCTCTTCCCGAGAATGAACCAAATTGACATTATCCTCGGATTTTTTCTGACTTACTATGGTTTGCTGCTGCTCGAGAACTAGGTTTTTATTCTGTTCATCCTTCTGAATTTTTGACACCTCTGATGTCTTAGGAATCATCACTTGAAAATCAATGGGTTTAATTGACATAAAATCACTTCCAAAACATTATTCTTACCTAATATAATCTCAAGAGCATCAAGCTCTTTTGATTTTTAGTCATTTCACTCCATGAAATCCACCCCTTAAATACTCCATAAATCACCGGTCAATAGATCCAACTCTGATATCTACCCCATCCCTATATAAAGTACAATACCGCAGATTCTCCTTGACATACAACGAACTCGTGCCGATGGTCACCCTCGTTCCAGGATATATAAAATCATATGCCCTGACTTTTCCGTTTGCTTCCTGTTGAAGTCTGAGTTCAATCTGAATTAATTCTCCTTTTAACTCCTCGATCCTGTTTGAAAAATGAATCTTGGTTCTAATGCTTTTTGCCATCATCTCCTGTTTTTCCGGCGGTAATTTGCCGGCCATTTCCATCTTCTTAAGTATTGCTATGGCCTGTTCGGCCTTTTTAATATCTTCCTCCATCTGCCGCATTTCATCCCGCACTTTTTTATAATAATCTTTGAGAGAAGGATCTACACCCACTTCAATTTCCGTTGGAGTATTCATATAGGAACCAATAACCTTCGCAACAATCTCCTTTCCAACTTTACAGGTACCTCCAACAAGAAGACCTTTCTTTCCGGATAGTTCAAGCTTGTTCCCGCATATTACATTGCTGTGCATAATAGCTTCCGACTTTATATCTCTCTTTGCCTCGATATTGCTGTTTTCAATATATCTTGCAATTATATCTCCACCACTGATTAAAACACCTTTTCCAAGGCCCTGCATACCCCGTCTCAATATAATGTCTCCACCGGCCTTAATAACAGCACTTTCCACTACACCCATAACCTCAACATTGCCCCCGGCTTCAATAGAAAAACCTGAAAGCACATTTCCCCGCACAATAACATTACCGATAAAATTAATGTTTCCCGTAGAGTTATCAACATCCGCAGGAACTTCGTAGTTGGCAAAAACACTGACTTTGCCATCTATATAACTAATTTGTCCATCTATACTGGCAATAAGCTTTTGCCCGTCTTCGGTTACTACTACATTTCTTCCCACCGGCAGCACTGCAGGTTTACCATCTATCGCAGGTATATCGGTATTCAAGACGGTTTTACCGGGAGTTCCCGCAGAAGGTGGTACAAGAGAGCACAACACATCATCCTTTTTTACACTCTGTATAATATTCAAGTTTCTAAAATCAACTCTTCCATCTTCTAGGATTACGGGTTTCTTTTCCCTATCTAAATCAAAATGAAACTCAACTCTTCCGTTTTGTCCGCTTGCGGGAGGAGTGCCCACTGCTATTTCTATCCTCTCGTTATAAATAGCATACTTTGAAATGTCATCAATGTTGGACTCAATAATTCCATAGACAACTCCTTTTTCTTTCAAAAATTCAACAATTTCCTTCTGGCTTAACTTTTTCCCGTCTTCAGGAGGTCTTACAATAATTGATGCTTTCATCTTGTCCGGCGATATCTCTATAGAAATTAAATCATCGATATTCCTTTCCTTACCCATCATATCTCCAAAGGAATTACCCAAATTATCCATAAGCCAATCCCTCCTTACAATTTTTTGCATTAGTGTCAGTCCCTCAGAATGCTTTTATGTCGTGCAAGCTTGCCCCTAAGCCGCAAAATAGCCTTTGTATGAAGCTGCGAAATTCGTGACTCTGATACTTTCATTATTGCACTAATCTCTTTTAGTGTTAAATCCTCAAAATAGTATAGCGACACAACCATTTTTTCCTTTTCAGGAAGCCTACCTATTGCATCTACCAGTATTTCCCTGAGCTCCGTCATTTCCAGATAGCCTTCAGGCTTTTCATCAGCACTTCCGGGAGCGTTAGAAACACCTATTTCGTAATTCTGCTCCAGAAACTCCTCAAGGGACACCATCGAAGATAAATTTACTTCTCCCAAAAGCTTGTTAAGCTCTTGAATGCTTATACCAAGTCTATCGGCCACTTCCTTATCCGTTGCTGAATGACCAAGTTCATTCTCCAATTCGGAATAAGCCTTCTCAAGTGCCTTATTCTTCTGCCTTAAAGACCTAGGTACCCAATCCAGTTCCCGGATGCTATCAATAATCGCCCCTCTTATCCTTAACGATGCATAGGTTTCAAACTTAACTCCTTTTTTTAGGTCAAACTTCTCAATAGCATCAATAAGACCAAAAATCCCATATCCTATGAGNTCATCATACTCAACATTAGACCCAAAGTATATGCTGAGCCTTCCTGCTATGTACTTGACGATATTGGAATACTCAACAATAAGTTTCTCCTTGATTGCAGGACTTTTCGTATCACTGTATTGTTTCCATAATTCCAATTGTTTAGCGTTAGCAGATGACATATTAATCCCCCATTACCCATTTATTTTCATATATATAAGTTTATAAACTACTTGAAAAAATTAGCATAACTTATGATTATGAATTTTCATCCTGATCCTTTATCGTGACGTTGCTCACTTTAAGCGGTTTAAACTCTTCATCATACAGGTTTTCCTCACCGGTATGCATATCTTCTGAGGTATCCTTTCCTACTGTCAAATCTATTTTGCTTTTTTTTGCCTGTATAATGTTCTTCGATGCTTCCAACAAAATCTCCTGATTTTTTTTAATTGCTTCCAGTGCCTTTTTCTGTTTTACTTCCTCTTTCATTCTTCTAATAAAGTTCCTTAGGTATATACCAACAAGAAAAAACACCACCATGCTGAAAGTCATTCTTATGCAAATTGTTTTTAATTCATAGCCGCTTTTATAGCTCAGTATTCCTACGATAATTGTAACGGAAGCACCAATAATAAACGGTATTTTGTGGGTATAATCCATCCTTTTGTCCTCTCTTTTATATTCTCTTTATTCCGTAACCAATCGTTTTTACCAGAAGAATGCCTGTGGCTGAATCCAGTTCAATAGTCCTGCCATAATTGCCTCCGGTATCCTCAGCAACCAATGGAACACCTAATTGTCTCAGTTTTTCCTTTGCCGCAATCACATTTCTATGACCTATCCTCATTAAATCCGAAGATTGTGAAAAGGAAAACATCTGTGCTCCCCCTGCAAGCTTTGCTACAATTCCGGCTTTAACTGCACCCAATTTTCCCATCTCAGCAATAAGTTCATCAATGGCAGTATCTACAAACTTAGCAGTGTTGGATCTGTTATTTATTTGTAAACTGTCTGGAAGCATAGCATGAGCCAATCCTATTATGTTTGTCCTCATATCAATAAGTGCTATTCCTACACAAGAGCCCAGTCCGAGGGTAGTCAATACAGCAGGATGACGCAATGCCTTTAAATCAGCCATTCCAACCTTCACTATATTCCCCATTAATTCAAAACTCCTAATGCTTTTAGTAATACACCATATGAATCAAAATCCGGCACAAGGAAAAAATCTCCTACAACTCGGGTATTCCCCTCCAAAAACTCTGTTTCTATATACAAAACAGAATCACCAAGCTTCCCAAACTCTATTGCCGGAACACTTACTATTGCTCCCACCATATCAATTGCCAATTCAGGCACTGACGGCATTATATTGAGCCCGGTCAAAGTGGACAAAGCCGACAAATATGAACTGGAAAGAATGTTTGCAATTTCCTTTAATGCAGAGATTTCAATCTCATCAAATTTTAAGCATTCATTTCTTTCAGCATGAGTTTTTCCCATCAAAATATTAACCCAAATACGTGCTGCTTCATTTTCTAAAATAAACATTATACTGCCTTTTATATCACCTGTAACTCGAAGCAATAAACCCACCACTGGAATATCAGCTCTACCAAGAATTTCGCTTACTTCCTGAAATTTCAGCACCTTGACCTTGGGTACATCCATATCAACCTTTCTTCTTAGCATCTTAGCAAGGGCTGTAGCTGCATTACCCGCACCAATATTTCCGATTTCCTTCAATACATCTATCTGGAAGCTGTTGAGTTTGTCAAAATTAAGACTCATTTTCTTCTTCATCTATTTTAGCAAGCTTTTCAACATCAAGAATTGTAACAATCCTATCATTGACCTTGCCCACTCCCATCAAGTAATCAACCGCTAAATCCGTCGCAATGTTTCCAATATTCTCTATAGAATCATCGGTCAATTGCAATACTTCATCCACTTCGTCTACAATTATTCCAAAAGTAATATCATCTATTTTTAAAATTATACTTCGTGTGTCTTCAGTTTCGGGAGCGGCCGGCAATCCAAATCTTGACCTCAAGTCCATAATGGGAACTATATCACCCCTTAAGTTTATCACCCCTTTTATAAAGGCAGGAGTTTTAGGCACTCTTGTAGTTGGCATTATTCTTTCAATGGTAGCAACTTTTTGAATATCAAGCCCATAATCTTCCTTCCCCAACTTGAAAACTACGTATTGTCTGCTCACCGAATTTGATTTATCCTCCATCCTCTTTGCCCTCCTTCTATACCGCCAGCAAATTTACATCCAGAATCAAGGCTACATTTCCGTCTCCGAGTATGGTTGCTCCAGCAATACTCTTAATTCCAGAGAGCAACTTACCCAACGATTTAATGACAATTTCCTGCTGACCTATAAGAGAATCTACCAGAAAACCCGATAGCTTCTCGCCTTTCTTTACAATAACCACCGTCAGGTTTTTCTTTTCTTTGTCATCTTCCGGAACCTCCAGAATTTCACCAAGCTTCACAATCGGTATTACCGTATTTCTCAATAAAACTACATCCTGCTTCTGAACATTTTTAATCTGATCCGGGGTAATCTTTATTATTTCCTTTATACTGTTTAGAGGTATAGCATATTTTTCACTCCCAATAACAACTAATAACGCCTGAATTATGGCCAGCGTTAAAGGAAGCCTTATTATAAACTTGCTGCCCTCACCGGTCTCCGTCTCAACTTCAACCACACCATCCAACTGCTCAATCTTGGTTTTCACCACATCCAGACCCACTCCTCTGCCTGATAAATTCGAAATCTTATCCGAGGTGCTGAAAGAAGGTTTGAAAAGGAAATTAATAATATCCTTCTGGGACAAAGTACTAACTATATCCTTCTTCACCAGTCCTTTTTCAATAATCTTTTTCTTGATTTTTTCCAAGTCTATTCCCTTGCCGTCGTCATCAACTTCTATAACAACGTTATTTCCATCCTGATATGCCTTTAAATTTATCTGACCGACAGCCGGCTTCCCTGCTTGTGCTCTCTCTTCCTTAGATTCTATCCCGTGATCAGCAGAATTTCTTAAAAGGTGAATCAAAGGATCCCCTATCTCATCAATAACCGTTCTGTCAAGTTCAGTTTCCTCACCGGACATATTCAATCGAATCTCTTTTCCCAATTCTCTTGAAACATCTCTTATCATCCTTGGAAATCTATTGAATACCATCTCCACAGGTACCATTCTAACCTTCATAACGGCATCATGAAGACTGGTTGTAATACGCTCTAAATACTCAATTGCTTCATCATACGTTTGAGAATTATCTATAATCTCCAGTCCCTCTAACCGGGTTTTAATAATAATCAGCTCACTCACAAGATTCATCAGAACATCCAGCCTGTCAATATCGACCCTGACTGTTTTTCCTGTCTTTGCCTTGTGCATCTGTGCATTTTGTCCTTTATTGTCCTCTTCTTTTTTCTCAGGCTCATGTTGGGAATTATTGCTGTCCTCTGATTGGGTATCTTCCGCAAGAGACATATCTGTTGCCCGAGGACAGTTTTTTATATCCATAGCTTCTAATGGCACAACTATTACTTTGTCAACCTCAGCTATTCCATTGATACTCCTGTCAAAAACTTCAGGAGCTTCCTTAGTAATACATACCACCGTAAATTCGAAATCAAACTTTTCGTCCTCAATGTCCTCCACCTTTGGTACCGATTTGATTATTTCGCCGTATCTTTCAAGGGTTTGAAAGATTATAAAGGAACGGGCAGACTTTAAAACACAGCCTTTATTTAATATGACCGTTATTTTATAAGCATTCATGTCCATCTCTATTGCTTTATTTACAACATTCTGCTCATATTGATTGAGCTTAAAATTCGAAGTGGGGTACATTTGTTGTTCAACCTTCTTTTCACTCTTAACTGCAGCAGATTTAGCAGGTTGCACAATTTCAGAAGGCTTGCTTTCAATACTGTTATTTAGCTCTATGATTATATCATTATAATCGTTTTCACCTTCCCCACCGCTATTTTCAATGTTTTCCGTATAGCTTTCAAGAGCATCAAGACACTTGAACAGTAAGTCAACAAGCCTTGATGTTATGCTTAATTGATTATTTCTTAGTGCCTGTAAAACATTTTCCATATCATGGGTAAGTTTAGCCATTTTATTGAATCCCATAGTCCCGGACATGCCTTTTAACGTATGGGCAACCCTGAAAATTTCGTTAAGAACCGATTTGTCTTCCGGATTCTGCTCAAGTTGAAGCAAAGACTGGTTTAATCCCTGCAAGTGCTCTTTTGTTTCATCGATAAATATTTCGAGGTATTGACTCATATCCATCATTTATGCACCCCCACAGTTTTCATAATCTCCTTCGCAATCTGGTTCAACGGAACAATAGAATCTACCAGCCCTGTTGAAATCGCCACTCTCGGCATTCCGAATACCACACATGAGCTTTCATCCTGTGCAATTACATGGGCATTGTTTTTGTTTTTCAGCTTCACTATCCCCTTCGTTCCGTCTTTACCCATTCCTGTCATAATTACTGCAACAATATTACTAACACCGCTATCGGACACCGATTCCATCATTACATCCACCGAGGGTCTGTGTCCTTCAACAGGGGGGTCTTTCGTAAGCTTAATCCTATAAAGGCTATCCCCCGTTTTTTTAATAGTCATATGGTAATCTCCTGGTGCAATATATACATGAGCATTCTTTATAACCTCATTATCTTCGGCCTCTTTGACATTAACGCCGCTCATAGAATCCAATCTTTCCGCAAGAGACTTTGTAAATCCGGCAGGCATATGCTGCACAACCAAAAAAGCTGATTCAACATCTGGGGGTATCAATGGTATAACCTCCTGCAACGCTTTAGGACCACCAGTGGAAGTACCTATGGCTACTATACTTTTAACTTTATTTCCATACATACTATTTGTTTTTTTCATGGGCTCTGTGCTTTTTTCACTAATCTCGGGAAACTTTAAATTCTTACAAACCTTAACCTTTCTAATTATTTCCTCCTTCATATCATCCCTTGTTATTTCAAATGTATTCCCGGGCTTTGCAACAAAGTCCATTGCTCCCTCGTCTAATGCCTGCATGGTGGCAGAAGCACCTTCCTTTGTATAACTGCTTAGCATGATTACGGGAATTCTAATGATTGCCTGTAATCTCCTCAAACACTCTAGGCCATCCATAACAGGCATATTTATATCCATGGTGATAACATCAGGCTTAAGACGCTGAGCTTTTTCAATTGCTTCAACCCCGTTTTTTGCAGTATCTATAACCTGAATTTCCTGGTCACTGTTTAAAATATGCGAAATTGCTTTTCTCATAAAGGCTGAGTCATCAACAACTAATACCCTTATTTTGCCTTGTTTTTTATTCATAGTCATAAGCCATTATCAACCCTTTTTAATAAGTCTTCTCTGTTCTTGAAATATAAAGCTTATTACTCTTTCCCTGTCCTTTTCACTAATCTTTTCAAAAAATACTCCGATCTCATATTTGTACATGCCTACAGGTGTATCATATGTTGTAAACCTCACTATTTTTCCAATAAAACGTATCTTGTTAAAATCATTTAATGATAATTCGCATTCTATAATGGCTCCATAATCAACCTTTTCACTAAGTCGTATGCACACTCCGCCACCGCTTAAATCCCTTGTATAGGTCTTTGTGAATTTCCTGTGTTCGTCATCAGAATTATCTTTCTTTTGTGTATCTACCAGTCTGTAGCCTATGGGAAGTGCACACTCAAACCTGAAGAATTCTCTTCTTTGAATTTTCTTAATCTCCGTCAATGCTTCCATCTTTAACAGACTGATTCTGCTTTTAATGCCTCTATCAATGACCTTTGCCATAAAGCTGTAAAGGTTATCTTGCATAATAAATATTACTTCCATCTGTGTTCCTATGCTTATAGGATATAATCTGCCCCTGTGTATGGGAACTGCAATAAAGAAAATTTTGTCATTCTCAGCCCACTCAAACTCGCTTACTAAAAGGGTATCTGTCCGGATATCCCTTAGACTATACAATTGCACTTCAAGCTTCAAACCTGCTTTTAGTTCATTAATCCTCATAGCAACCTCCCCACCAGTCCGTCTTAACTTTGTCCACTTAATCAACTGCCCATCAGTTTTACAAGTCTTTGCACAAAGCTTCTTATGCCTTTTTCCTTGGAAACTGAGCCTTCAATGTTATCATCTAATAAGAGTTTTCTTGACATTTCGATAATCTGCTTTGAAGCCTGACTCTTTGGATAACTTAAGATGAAAGGCTGCTGCATTTTTACTGCCTTTATTACCTGTTCGTCCTGAGGAATAAATCCTAGTGGATGAAGATCTATTGTAAGAAATTTTCCTGTTACTACAGACAGCTTATTTAGTATATCATTTGCTTCATTAGCATTTTCAGCCCTGTTAACTATAACCTTTATGTTTTTGTTCCTGTCTCTGTTAGATATCACTTTTATTAATGCATAGGCATCGGTGATAGAAGTAGGTTCCGGAGTAGTTACCAGAATAACCTCATTTGCTGCCATAACAAAACTCATAACACTTTCGGAAAGCCCAGCCCCGGTATCAATTAATACAACATCCGCCAGCTTATCCAGCAAAGAAATATTGGCTATAAATCTTTCTAACTGTCCGTTGTCAAGCTTTACCAGATCTTCAACCCCTGATCCTCCGGATATAAACTTGATGTTTTTCGGACCATCGGTAAGTACCTCAAGTATATTTTTGTTATCATATATAACATCAACCAAGGTAAGCTTTGGTATTATTCCCAACATAACATCTATGTTTGCCAGCCCAAAATCCGCATCCAATATGGCAACCCGCTTTCCCTGCTCACTTAAAGCTATAGCAAGATTTATGGTTATATTAGTCTTCCCTACGCCGCCTTTACCGCTCGTAACAGTAATTACCTTTGCCGCTTTCTCACTGTTACTTAAGGTATTGGTCTGTCTGGCAGCATGCCTCTCTTTTAGATTATCTATAATTTGTCTAAGTTTTTCAGCTTGATCTATCATACGCCTCTGCTCCTAACAAATTTTTTGTAATCTTATCAACATTGGCAACTTCGATATCATCAGGCACGCTCTGTCCCATTGTAACAAAAGACAGTTCTTTATTCGTCCGGTACTTGGAGTTTAAAATGACTCCCGGTGAAGAACTTTCGTCAAGCTTTGTAAAAATCAATTTGTAATTTTGTAAAAAATCATAGTTTTCAAGTATCTCTCTACAGTTTTTCATCCCTGTAGTAGTACTTAGCACAAGAAAAACTTCATCGGCACATGATGCCTCAACAAAGGTCTTTAGCTCCTCAAACTGCGGTTTATTTTTGTAGCTTCTTCCCGCGGTATCAATAAACACTATATCCTTGTCCCGGTAATCCTCCATTGCCCCATTTATCTCATCGGCAGAATAAACTACCTTTAGCGGCATCCCAAGTATTTCTGCATAGGTCTTTAATTGCTCCACAGCCGCAATACGATAAGTATCAGCTGTTATAAGACCTACATTCTTTTTATGGTCGAGGGCATAGTGGGCAGCAATCTTTGCCAAAGTTGTTGTTTTTCCCACCCCCGTAGGACCCACCAGTACTATGACCGTTGGTCTGCCATCTTCCCGGAGCTTTATGGTTGAAGGCTTGCCAAGTAAATCCGAAATTAGATTATACATTATCGAAGTGGTGTCATTAACCCCTGTATTTTCCTTCTTTTTTTCATGTACCCTATCAATAAGATATTGGACTATATCCTTCTCCACCTCATTTTTTACAAGGTTATTATAAAATAATTCAAGAATCCCCGATAATGACTTATCNTCATCTCTATTTAAGACAGCCTCTGTTTTTTCGGCAGGCTGTTGGATTTGGTTATAAATCTTATTGAGCACTACTTCCATACCATTTATTTTATTCTCTAAAAGGACTATTTTTTCCTCCTTTTCGTTCAATTTACTTCTATAAATTGCTTCATTCCCTACACCACTTATTGTTCTTATTTCATTTTTCTTATTCACTCCAATTTCATTTCTTGTTGCAACTTTTTTATTTGTAGAACCGTAATACTCATCGACAGCAGCTAAAATCTCTACTAAAGGTTTTGAAAACATTTTCAGGAAACCTTTTTGCCTGACCTTTCTGGTATTAAGTATCAAGGCATCGTTTCCCAGATCCATTTTAACTTTTAATATAGCTTCCTGTGCATCCTTTCCAATATACCTTCTAATCTTCATTTATACGCTCACCGTCCCCACAGCTTGAACCTCAATTCCAGGATCAAGTTCATTATATGATAGAACAACCAATCCAGGTATTGATTGCTCTGTCAATCTTCTAAAATACAGCCTTACAACTGGCGACGACAACACTATAGGCTGCTGACCTAGCTGTATCAATTTTTGCACCTGCTTTGACAGGTTGTTTATGATGGTATTGATTATTCCCGGTTCTAAAGTGAAATAAGAACCCTGTTCCGTCTTTTGTACCGAATCCATAATCACCTGTTCCAGCTTTGGATCAAGAGTTATAACATTTGATTTTTTATCCTTAATAAACCTCTTTGAAATTGCCCTTCCTAAAGCCTGCCTTACATATTCGGTTAGAAGATCGGTGTCATGAGTTGAAGGTGCATAGTCTGCCAGGGTTTCCAGTATCGTCACCATATCCCTCACAGATACCCCTTCTTTTAAAAGATTTGCAATTACCTTTTGTATTTCTCCTATGGTCATCATTTTAGGAACAAGTTCTTCCACTATAGCCGGATAATTCTCCTTTACCTTGTCGATAATTGTCTGAACTTCCTGCCTTCCGGTCAATTCATGGGCATGGGATTTTATCACTTCGGTCAAATGGGTGGCAATAATGGAAGGAGAATCCACAACAGTATATCCAAGCATTTCCGCCCGGTCTCTCTGTGCCTCGGTGATCCACACAGCCGGCAATCCAAAGGCCGGTTCGGTGGTCTTTATTCCCTCTATCTCCTCCTCCACAACTCCAGGACTCATAGCAAGATAGTGATCAAGCATCAATTCTCCACCACCCACTTCAACTCCTTTAATTTTAATTATATATTCATTAGGACTTAGCTGAATATTGTCTCTAAGCCTTATTATCGGAACTATCATTCCCAATTCCAAGGCAAGCTGCCGCCTTATCATTACAACCCTGTCTAAAAGGTCTCCTCCCTGATTAACATCGGCGAGAGGTATAATACCGTATCCAAATTCCAACTCAATGGGATCAACCTGAAGAAGATTTACAACATTTTCAGGCTTTCTGATCTCCTTAACTTCATTTTCCTCAATCTGGATCCCTTCCTGCTTTTCATTTTCTACGTTCTTCCTTATTAGAATTATTCCAGTAACAACAAATACTGCTGCCAAGGTAAGAAAAGGTAATGTAGCCAAGGGTATGGCCAGCAATATACAGAACCCGGCTGCTACAAAAAACACATTGGAATTGTAGAGAATCTGTTTTTTCAGGTCAACACTTAAGCCTTCGTCGGAAGTAGATTTCGTAACAATAAGACCGGTAGCAACTGAAATAATAAGCGAAGGTATCTGGCTTACAAGCCCGTCTCCTATGGTAAGTATTGTGTAGTTCTGAAGGGCAAAGCTTATATCCTCGTTTCTCATTACCGCACCAATAATTACCCCTCCTATAATGTTAATTACGGTAATAATAAGCCCTGCAATGGCATCCCCCTTTACAAACTTAGTAGCACCATCCATCGCTCCGTAGAAATCGGATTCTCTTTGAATCTTCCTTCTTCTTTCCTTGGCTTCCATCTCATTTATCAGCCCGGCATTTAAATCGGCATCAATAGCCATTTGCTTACCGGGCATGGCATCGAGGGTAAACCTTGCCGCAACCTCCGATACTCTTTCAGTACCCTTTGTTATTACAAGAAACTGAACAATGGTAATGATTAAAAAGATTATACCTCCCACCACCAAGTTTCCCNGGGCAACAAAGTTTCCAAACCCATCAATAACCTGTCCTGCTTCTCCATCTGCCAGTATCAATGTTGTTGATTTAATATTTAATGCAAGCCTGTATAATGTCGTAAACAGCAAAACTGACGGAAACACCGAAAGCTGAAGTGCTTCCTTTGAATAGACCACATTAAGAAGAATTACTATTGCCAACGCAATGTTCAGTGCAAGAAGGACATCAAGAATTCCACTGGGGATGGGCAAAATAATTATTAGTACAATGACAACAGCTATAACAGCTACCGATATTTCCCCAAATTTAACTCTCATGCCATTTCACTCCTTCGCATCATATTAAGCACATTATCAGTAACAACCGGTTTTTATTTCGTCAAACATATGTTTTTATCTTTTTCCTTTAAGTCCATATACATAAGCAAGAACCTCAGCTACTGCCTGATAAAGCTCCGGAGGTATTTTCCCACCTATCTCCACACTTTGATATAATGTTCGGGCAAGGGGTTTGTTTTCAACAATTTCCACATTGTTCTCCTTCGCTATTTCCTTCATCCTCAGTGCAATATAATCCTGTCCTTTTGCCAAGACAACAGGTGCATCCGCTACTTTTGAATCATACTTTACTGCAACCGCAAAATGCGTCGGGTTCGTTATAACAACATCAGCCTTTGGCACATCTTGCAGCATTCTCCTCATTGATATCTGTCTCTGCTTTTGTCTTATCCTTGATTTTGTTTGTGGATTTCCCTCCATCTCCTTATGCTCTTCCTTAACTTCCTGCTTTGTCATCTTAAGACTCTTTTCATATTCCCACCACTGGTAGCCATAGTCCATGACCCCTATAGCAAGCATTGCAATGCACATTCTTATACCTACATTTGTTGCCGTAACACCTATATAAGATGCTATACTGATTACGTCCATGCTCATTGTGTTGAGTATATTCTTCGATTCCCCTTTGATGTATGTGTATCCGACATAAACCACTATAGCAATCTTTATCATAGATTTTAGAAGCTCCACGAGAGACCTAGCGGAAAAAATCCTTTTAAGCCCATTTAACGGGTTAATCTTACTCAATTTGATACCCAGCGACTTTGTTGAAAATAAAAATCCTACTTGGGCATAACCCGATACCAACCCTGTTAACAATGCTATAACAAACAAGGGAGCTACTATCTTCAACAGTGTTATAAGGGACTCATCAAACATCTTCATTACGCCATCTATGGTAAACAGGCCATCCTCTTCAAAATAAACAGTAAATACCTTTCTGAAGCAACCTAGAATTTCTTCATACATGAATCCGCCAAAAGCTCTTAACCCGGTGAACATACAAAGAAGAACTATTGCAGCAGTCATTTCCCGGCTTTGCAGTACCTGCCCTTCTTTTCTGGCCTTCTGCTTCTTTCTCGGAGTGGCCTTTTCGGTCTTTTCACCACTGTCTGCAAAGAGCTGCAGGTTAACTTTCAGCTTTTTTCCGCCTGTGCAAAGGCTTCCTATATCCCCGCCTGCAGCGGTTTGGTTCTTATCATCGAAAAATTCAGTTATTGTTTTATCAATACCTGCACATTTTATTTTCATTTTGGTGCCATATCCTTAAGAAAAATATACATTTCACCATCCATACCCCTTATAAGACTTTCCATAAGGGATACAAACACCGGTATTGTCAAAACCATTACAGCCAAGCCAATAGTTATCTTAAGCGGCATTCCCACCATAAAAACATTCAGCTGCGGTACCGTCTTTGACAGAACCCCAAGGGCAACATCGGTTATAATTATTGCTGCAAGAATCGGTGCACTAATTCTAAAGGCTGTGAAAAATATGTTTCCAAATACCCTCAAAATATCGTTGACAATTTCTTTTCCAAACACCCCCGTGCCCAAAGGTATATAGTCGTAGCTTTTAAACAGTGCCCTTATTAAAATATGATGTCCTCTACACATCAGGAAAATAAGCATATACAATATAAAGTAAAAAGTTGACGTAATAGGTACCTGAATATTGCTCATCGGATCAATAATATTAACAACACCAAATCCAATCTGCATATCAATAATATGTCCTGCAAGGTATATAGCCGTAAAAATCAAATAGGATACATAACCTAATGTAATACCCACCAAAAACTCTTTCAGTACAAGTATAAAGTACTCATAAACGTTGCTGAATACGAGCTCCTGAACTTTTATGGTGTTTACAAGAATCAATGCCAGCATAAACGAAAAACCAATTTTCAAATACACCGGTATGTTCCTTCCTCCAAAAACGGGAGCTATAACAAATAGACCTGTCATTCTAACGAATATTAACAAAAATACTTCTATACCGCTGTACAAAATTCCTTCTGGAATAGTCAATTTGTTGTCCTCCGATAGAATATACTTTTCTTACCTAATGTACTGATTTATATTCAGGTATATATTCTGAGTAAAATCAATTAAAACCCTTAACATCCAAGCCCCAAAGATTACAATTCCGCCTAGAACAGCCAGTATTTTTGGTATAAAGGTCAGGGTCTGCTCCTGAATCTGGGTGGTTGCCTGAAAAACGCTGATTGCTAAACCTACTATCAAGCTAAGGCCCAACATCGGTGCTGCAACATATATAACTGTCAGAATAGCCCTCTGTGCCAATTCTATTACCACTCCCTGTTCCATATCCTTACACCCCCGAATTCCCACATTTATTCTGCTTCTTAGCTATTAAACAAAACTGTTAACCAGTGACTGTGTAATAAGATTCCATCCTCCTACCATTATAAACAGCAAAATCTTAAACGGCAGAGATATCATTACCGGTGGAAGCATCATCATGCCCATGGACATAAGGGTGCTTGAAACCACCATATCAATTACCAGAAACGGTATATATATAAGAAAACCAATTTTGAATGCTATTGTCAATTCGCTTATTAGAAAAGCTGGAATAATTATTGTTAAAGGAAGATTTGGGATTTCACTCTCTTTGATGGGAGTCTTCATACCCGACAACGATACAAAAAGTCCCAAGTCATCCTTTGATGTCTGTCGTAACATAAAGCCCTTAATTGTGGCAGATGCTCTGTCAATCGCAACATCTTGAGTGATCTCCTGATTCGAATAGGGCTTTAGTGCGGTATCATTTATTTCTGTCAGCACGGGATTCATTATGAACAGCGTTAAAAACAAAGCTAGCCCAATCAACACTTGATTCGGCGGCATTTGTTGAGTTCCCATCGCATTTCTCAAAAAGGAAAGGACAATTATTATTCTAGTAAAACTTGTCATCATGATAAGTATTGACGGAGCCAATGCCAGCACAGTCAAAAGCAATAAAATCTGAACACTGGTGGAAACATCCTGAGGGTTGTCTGAAGACTCTACAGTAAAGCCCAGTTTGGGTAACGATACAGTTTCCGGTTCAGCATATACATTTGATGCCAATAGAATAAACACTGTTATTATCAATATTATTACTTTAAGATATCTAATCCTGGTTTTCATTAGTGTATTCCTTTCCATATTCTGTCTTGTGCAAGCTTATTCCTGTTGAAATATCCTTAAGCCTTTTGAGATTTTTATTAAAAACCCGTTCCTTTAAGTCAACAGTATTTTCATTACCCCTTGCTGCAGAAAAACCTTTATTTTCTTGCTTCTCCTTAAAACCCTGAAAGTATCTGTCAAAGACATTCTTGAAATTAAAACCATTTTCACTGTCCTCTAGTTCATTATTGGCATATTCTTCTAACTTTACTTTTGTCAAAAGGCGGGTATTTTTTCCTGAGGTTGATATTAAAACAAACTCTGACCCCACCTTTAACAGGTGCAGCTTACAATCAAACCCCAAATTAACCGTGTCAATAATATTTATGTATTTCCCCTTCATTATTTTGTTTGTCCTGCTCCCAACAAACTTTGTAGTAACATATGCTAAAAACAGAATCGAACCAAAAACAATTATAAACAAAACAGCACTAATCAGGCTCTCCATTTTATACTCCCTCTTTCGTTATCTCTTACTTCGTCTAAACCATTACCGAAACTATCCTAAAACTTTTTTTACAGCTTCAACAACTCTTTCAGCCTGAAAGGGCTTTACAATAAAATCCCTTGCACCGGCTTGAATAGACTCTATTACCATAGCCTGCTGTCCCATTGCCGAGCACATGATTATTTTTGATTCCGAGTTGATTTTTTTAATCTCCTTTACAGCTTCTATACCATCTAATTCAGGCATAGTGATATCCATAATCACCAGATCCGGAGAAAGCTCCTTGTATTTATCAATTGCCCGAATCCCATTCTCTGCTTCTCCCGCCACCTCATACCCATTTTTGGTAAGAATATCCTTTATCATCATTCTCATAAAAGCTGCATCGTCAACTATAAGAATCCTTTTTCCCATCGTTTACCCTCTCCTTAATTATTTGTCTATTCCCCTGCAAAACCAGTGTAGAAAATGTCTTTATGGGTTTTTAAAATATTCCAAAACCATTAAAGTCTTTTTGACGGATCAATTATATCCGTAATCCTGACACCGAAGCTTTCATCTATTACCACAACCTCACCTTTGGCAATTACCTTACCGTTTACCAAAATATCCACAGGATCACCGGCAAGCTTGTCCAGCTCAATTATAGATCCCGGGCCAAATTCCAATATGTCCTTGATAAGCTTATTGGTTCTTCCAAGTTCAACCGTTACCTGCAAAGGCACATCCATGATAAGACCAATATTCTTTTTTTCTATTGATATCATACCATCATCAAGGGCTTCAAACTGAGCTGGTTGCACATTTATTGGCGTTTTCGGTCTATTATGTGTCTGTGGATTAGGGTGTACATACTGCTGTCCGTATGGCTGCTGAGCATTCTGTTGAGGAGTTGATTGAACCTTAACCTGGTTATTGGAAATTGGCACTTGCTTCTGTTCTGATGAAGACTCTCCAACCTTTGGGGAGAAATTATCGTTATTGTGACTTGATTCCGAATTCAGTATATTGCCCACCAGTTCCTTTGCAAAACCAACAGGTATTATCTGCATAATTTCACTGTCGATTAATTCACCAACCTGCATTTTAAAGGCTATTTGAACCACTTTACTTTCGGCACCAAAGGAATTCTCGGAACTCATACTATCAATTGTCAGAGAAAATGCCTTTGGAGGAGAAATGTCAATCCTCTTATCAAACATGGAAGACATTGAAGTTGCTGCCGATCCAATCATCTGGTTCATGGCTTCACTAATTGCACTTAGGTGCAACTCTGTTAATTCTCCTTCTTTATTGCTGCCATCCCCGCCCATCATTAAATCGGTTATTACTTTAACATCAGACTCTTTTAATAAAAGAAGGTTCAAACCATTTAAGCCATCAGTGTATTCTACCTTTACCGCCACATATAATTCATGGTACTTTTCCAACAATTCCTTCCATGTGCATACCATAACCGTGGGAGTAGTAATAGTTACCTTTTGTCCCAAAAGGGAATTTAAGGTAGTAGCAGAAGTACCAATGCTTATGTTGCCAATTTCTCCTAGTGCGTCAACTTCCTGCGTATTTAGTTCAGAATTGTTCTGTGCTATTTCACCTTCATCTGTTTTATCACCGTTTAACAAAGCATCTATCTCTTCTTGAGACAACATATCTCCCATTTTTACTCATCCTCCCTTCTTATTACATCCGTTATTTTAACCGCAACCTTGTTTTTCTTTACTCCCGGAGAACCGTAAAATTTCAACATATCTCCCACCAAAACCTCCAATTTTCCATTAACATTTGTATTCAATGGAATTACATCTCCACACTGCATCTCTATTAATTCAGCTACCTGAATTGTTGTTTTGCCAAGTATTGCACTAAGAGGCACTTTTGTATTTTCAATTTTGTGCTCGATTGTCTTTTTATCTTCAGGACTTGTCTCCTTCTCATTACTTGCGAACCAATACTTTGTGCTCAATTTAGACAATATGGGTTCTACAGCCATGTATGGGATACAGACATTGACCATTCCCTCAACATCACCAATTCTGGCACCTAAGGTTATTAAGGCTATCATTTCATTTGCCGATACTATTTGTGCAAACTGTGCATTGGTCTCTATCTTCTCAAGCCTTGGTTTTACTTCAACTACGTTTTCCCAAGGCTCTTTCATGAGATTTAAAATCTGTATTATTACTCTTTCAATAATCGCAATCTCTACCTCGGTAAACTCCCTTATCTTATCCATGGGAAGCCCTTTTCCGCCAAGTATTCTATCAATTAATGCAAAAGCAACAGAAGGTGACAATTCCAGAATAATTGATCCGGAAAGCGGAGCAAAATCAACAACTGCGAGCACAGCAGGATTGGATAATGAATTGCTGAACTCATAATATGCTATCGGCTCCACCGAAATAACATCAACCTGAACCAAGGCTCTTAAATATCCCGAAAGAAAATTTGTAACAAGTCTGGCATAATTGTCATAAATAACATTGAGAGTCCTTATATGATCCTTTCCGAATTTGCTTGGTCTTCTAAAGTCATGTATCTTAATCTTCTTCTCTTCGGTTTTGGAATTCATTTGCTGGACATCTATTTCACCAGTATTAAGGGCTTTTAATAGCTCATCAATTTCATTTTGTGATAAAATATCCCCCATTTAATGCACCTCCTACTGGTAGAACCATTGGTCAAAAACAATGGTGTAAACAATGTCGTCCTTTGCCTTTTCATTTGCCAGCAATCTCTGATTCATCCTCTTTGTAAGCTCTTCTCTCGCCTTTTCCTTGGCATCACTCTTCATTACATCCTTAAGGGTTAATGATTGAAAATATGTACCAACGAGCTCCTGAAGCATGCTCTTGTTTGCTTCTATCTTTGCAGTTGTATCCTCAACATCTCTAACCTTTTTAAAATAAGATATTTCCGCACTGATAACTATAATTGAATTTTTTCCTGAATCTTCATTCTTAAGGTTGAAGGGTGTCTTTTCCTCAAACAGCTTTAACTTTACCAGTTCATCATCACTGGGCAATACCACTACTTTCGGATTATCCGAAGCAGAATTTACAGACCCACCCTGTAAAAAAAGTATTATTATTAGTACTGCAAGGGATAAAGACAGAAACGCCACTATACCAATAAGAATAAAATAACCACCTTTTGCTTCCAAAATCTATGCCCCCTTTATCCTTTAAGTAGATAACATAAAATGGCCGAGCTGTTAAAACAAAATACGTGAAAATAGTAAGAGCATAACGTCCAATTACTGGTCATTACTGTTGAATAAAAAGATTGATCTTTTATACTGTAAAACTTTATTGACTATCTCTTCAATAGTTTCGACAACAACAAATCTCTTGCCGTTTGTTGTTGAAATAATAGTGTCGGGTGTTTGTTCAATGACTTCAATTAATTCACAATTCAAAACAAATTCTGTTCCATTTAACCTAGTTAATTTAATCATAATATTTTTACCTCAAAAACTCAATAGAAATTTTATATTTTTGTGAAAAAATTATGTTTTTATGTACTTATTTTACGATTTGGGTAAACTATTAACTGTTCCAACAGCAATAAATTCTATTAATTCTCAATCTGTCAGATGGGATTTACCCCACCTGACAGATGAGTTATTCAATTTTACTATCTCTTCAAATTAACAAGCTCCTGAAGCATTTCATCAGAAGTTGTAATTATTCTGCTGTTTGCCTGGAAGCCTCTCTGGGTTACAATCATGTCTGTAAATTCTTTCGAAAGGTCAACATTTGACATTTCAAGAGTTCCGGGATTCAGCATTCCTGTACCATCCGAACCAGCCTTCACACCTCGTGTAAACTCTCCGGAGTTGTTGGTGGTTATATACAAATTTTCTCCCACCTTTTGAAGTCCTGCCGGGTTTTCAAAGCCTGCCAGTGCTACAAGCCCTAAGGGCTGTTGCTGACCGTTGCTGTACACTCCGGTTATCATTCCGTCAGAGCCGACATTAAAGGTAACAAGCTCTCCCGGTGGGTAACCATCGACATTAGTAGGCTTTACAGAGTTATCTGCCGCGTACATAGTGAGATTGGAAAAATCAAGCTTTACATTAATATCTTCGGTTCCAATACCCGATGCGGGAGTAATAACTATGCTCGGTGTCAATTCCGGTCCTAAAACCACCTGTCCTTTAGTATTAAACTCAATACTACCGGAGGCAGTCGCTAAGCTTATTCCCGATGCAGCAGCCACCTGCCATTCCCAAGCAGTAGTTCCTCCAGAACCACCCACGGCACTGGTTTTTCTGAAGTTCACACTTAATTTGTAGTCATTTCCCAATGAGTCGTATACTGTAAGCGGTACTGTGAATTGGAAGCTGTCTGCCGTTCCTGAAGCACCCGAGCCTAATCCTGATGCCGCTCCGCTTGTGTAGATAGGAGTTGAAGCATCCAAGTTGCCTGCCAGTACTGCACTGGTAGTTGCTCTGGCTGCCAGCATTTTTTTATTCTTATTGACAGCATCCGAGAAAAGGTTAATCGGTTCAACAGGGCTCTCGGTATCAAACTTATAAGAACCGTCAGCCAGCCTTGTATAAGACTGCCAGCCATAAACATTCATACCGCTTCCGGTTACAAGGTTTCCCAACCTGTCTATTCCAAAGTTTCCAGCCCTTGTAAACATATATGTGCTCGAGCTCCCACCCTTTACTATAAAGAATCCATCACCTTCAATGGACAAATCCGTAGGATTATCAGTCCTTTGAAGACTCCCGCGGGTAGTAATCGTATCGATTGTTCCCACATCTATACCCAGTCCCACCTGCATAGGGTTTGTACCGCCACGGCCTGTTGTTGTATCAGGAGCACCAGCACCTTTAAGTGTCTGGCTAAACACCTCCTGAAAGGTTACCCTGCCTGACTTAAAGCCTACTGTATTTACGTTTGCTATGTTGTTTCCTATAACGTCCATTCTTGTCTGGTGTGCCCGAAGTCCGGAAACTCCGGAAAACATAGATCTCATCATAACTAAATGACCTCCTTCAGCTACGGTAAAATAAATAACAACGTCTTTGTCTATTCCTTCTGTCAGTCCGGAATAGGTAGCCTCCCGAAAGGGTCCAGCTACATTAAATATTTGCGATTTTTCCAGATGCTCAGCTAGAAACCTTGGAACAATGTTATGTAAATACAGCTCCATCAATGTTTGTAAAAACGTTTTCCTTAAGCTCATTGCTGTTAACCGCAGTGATTACCGTCTTGCTCCTTACATCTACTACAAATGCCATATCGTCCACAAGTACCAGTGACTCCTTTACCCCTTTTTCCCCTGCCTTTTGGACAGCCTTTGAAATCCTTTCCTTTTGGGCTTCCGAAAGATTCATATTTCTCATTTGAAGCCTCATCTGGGCGTGTTTTGAAAACTTAATCTCATTGCTTTCATCTATCTTACTCTTTAAGATTTCGTCAAAGCTTCCCTTTCCGGCATTATCAGGCTTTTTTATTACGGGAGCTTCCTGCCTTTTAACAACTTTACCGACATTTACGTAGAAATTATTATTTACAATCATTCTTTCACCACAACTTTCTGTTCCTTAATGTTGTAAATGCTCTCTACCGGAACATACACTCCGTCTAAAACCCCGGTAATTTTTCCGTCAGGTGCTATTGTGAAGTCTCTTAATACTCCGGTCACAGGAACCTTTGTTCCGTCTCCAAATTCATCGGTAATTATCAGAGAAACCTTATGATCCTTGCTTTCGGTCAGGTATGTTTCCCAGAACTTCGGATCTGCCGAAGGGGAACCAGTCGCAACAGCAGATATGTTTACCTTAACACCATCCATTACAGCATAATTTTCATACCTGCCTTTTTCAATTTCCCTTACAATTCCGCTTACTCCAACAATTTCACCGGTTTGTGGATCGTAGACACTGCCTTTTACCTCATGATTGATTAGTCCTGTGTACTGGGATATATCAGTATCATTAAATATACCCGAATCCTCTGTAACCTTTATAACCTTTTCAACTGGAACATCCTTGCCTTCGACAACTAAAAAGGTTTTGCTGCCTTCCATCTTAACACTATCCACCATACCCACAACTGTCTCTGTCGTAAAAGTGCTTTCATTTACCATGCTTGCGGTTATGTATTTTCCTATCATGCCAAAGGCTTTTGTAGCTGAAAAGCTGGTGTTAAGATTCTGCATCTGCTCTAAGGCACTAAACTGAGCCATCTGAGCTATAAATTCCTTATCCTCTACCGGATTTAAAGGATCCTGATACCGAAGCTGTGTTACCAGAAGATTCAAAAACTCATCCTTGCCCAGTTCTCCAACCTTTCTCTGACCGGACTTATTCTCTGTGCTTTTGACAATTTCCTCAATGGTCTTTTGCCGGCTTATGTCATTAACAACCATTAAAACTCCTCCTTGCTATGCTGTTAGATTAATGCTGCTAACCCCATCGACATAGGAATTAATTTCTGAATGCAGCTGCTCCAAGCTTTCAACATCTCTCATGCCTATAGCCGGAAGTTCATCCTTTAAGCTGCTCTTAGCGTGACTGCCATGCTGCATATTTTGGCCGTATCCGCCGCGTTCTGTGTTGTCACCTACAAAAACACTGAATTCCTGCACCGAAAAGCCTTGCTTTTCTAAAGACTCCTTCAGCATATTCATGTTTGACTCCAAAGCAGCCTTAACCTGTTCATTTTCTGCAACAAATTTAGCAACTACAATTCCTCTTTCCGTAGCAATCTTTAATGCCAATTTACCTAAATGATCGGGCTTTAAATCGATAACCATTTCACTCTTTTCGCCACTTAACAGCACCTTCGCCTTTTCAATCACCTGTGTAAAAATTTCCTTTCTTGTAACAGGTATCTTACTCTGTATTGTCTGTGATAGCTGGGAATCTTGAACTACCTTTTGGTTTACATCGTAAGAAAAAGCTCCTAATTTGTTACTGTCAGCATAATCCATTTTTGTCACAAAGCCCTTGTTGTCTTTTGATGTCATATCCCCAATGCTTTCCTTCCAGTCCTCCGCATCAGAATCCTCGATTTCATCGGAAAAATCTCGGGGCTCATCCTCCGCCAACAGATTTTCTTCCTTTACAGCAATTTGAGAAGAAGCAATATCTATCGGTTCAATGCTGTTTCTAAGAGCATCCTGAACTTTACCGGAAATCTGGCTTATCTTATCGCCTATTTCTCCGGTTTCCTGGATCACCTCAACATCAATTCCTTCCAATTCAATCCAGTCTTCTTTTGCCATGCTCCCTTCAGTGCTTTGAATAGCATTAGAAAAAGCCTTAATGTCACCAATAGAGTGTTCAACCTCATTCTGTATCAGAAAGAGAATTTTTGACAAGACATTTTGCTGATCCGAACTCAACCCAATGTAGTCAGAGATTTCTTGTGCTATTGCTTCAATATTCGCACTGTCCATAAGCTCACGGGGATTGATGTTCAATGCTGCTATAAGGCTATTAAGTTCATTTTCGGTCACTCCAAGAACCTCTGCTAAAACCTCTTTCAGTCCCTCATCTTCACTGTGGCCTTTAATCTTTTTGCTGTCATATCCTGTGTCGATGTCTTTTCTGTTCACAGCCTTGTTATTCCTAAGATGCCGTTGTCCAAAAGATATTGCCTCGCTAAAGCTTTTTACCTTTCTTTGAGCTTCTTTTTTCTCTATTGATTTTCCACTGCTTGCCACAGCATAAGTCCTTTTAGTGTTCTGTTTTGTATAAGTCCTATCAACAGTAGAGTTTAACATGTCCTTAAAATCCGAGAAAAAGCAGTCACTGCTGTTTCTTTTTGTTTGTAAATTCCCCTGCTGTCCCACCAAATTTGAAACAAGCGGTAAAATAGCGTTGTTATTAATCATCGCTTTCACCTCCTTTCAATCCGTATTTCTTTGAAAGTATATCTGTAACCTGAGCTGCAAACTTTTCATCCATTTCAGCAATGATCTGTGCCGCTGCATCTTTCTTCATACTCTTTAATACCTTAGCCACCAACTCAATCTGCGAACTGCCTAGCTCTTCAAAAATTGCAGCAGCAGCACCGGCATCCATCTTTTCATATATCTGTGCAAACTGCTTTGCCTGTTCGTCAGCTTTCTGTTCTTCAAGTATATTTGCATACAGGCTTTGGGCAGTGTTTTTGTCCATCTTTTCAAAAAACTCCCTAAATCCTTCCTTGTCTCCTTTTGCTAACACTTCTTGCATTTTACTTATTTCTTCTTTCAGCCTGGTACTTTCCGCTTCCATGTCCTTTTTCAGCTTTTCATTCTCTGCCATTATTTCTTCTACACCAACCTGAATTTTTTTAAACTCATCCAATTCTTTTTTTGTATTCTCCAGTTCGGATGACAGCTGGGCATTTTTCCTCCTAAATTCCTTATACTTAGCCACCAGTTCTTTACTGCCCATATTTTCCGGAGCAAGAGGATCATAATCTTCCGGAGGTGCAGGTAAAGCATGCCTTAGCACAGGCATTCCATTTATCTGATTCCTGTACTTATCGGCAAATCCATTGGCATTGCTCCGAATTATAATCCAAAAAACACCTACAATAACACCAGCTATAACAACCAGTGATATTAATAAAATAATCAATCCAAACAAAAAACTGTTCTTTTTTTTCACTTTCTGTTGGGTTAAGCTTCCCGCCAGCACGGGACTTATTTTGCTCTCGTTTTCTTTTGCCATTTTTTTATCTCCCGAATAGATTATTTAATACTCTCAAATCCCGGCATGTCCTATATTAAAGCTTACGATTTCATCATTAAGCCTCTGTTCTTCCCTCTGCTGTTCTTTCATATACTCCTCATACTTTTTTTCCTTCAGCTTATCAAGCATTTTTTTCTCCTGCATGGCTTTAATTAATTTTTCTCTATATTTATCGACATTGTTCTGTGCCTTTATTACATTATCTTGCTGCAGTCTGACTCTGTCATTCAAATATGATATATAAGTGCTGTATTCCCGAAGCTTACCCACGGACGCACCCTTTTCGTACATTTGGTTTATATTAAAAATATATTCTTCTCTTCCCTCTATAAGTTCCTTAAGTATTCTTTTTTGTCTCTCCATCTCCTGGATTGCTCTGCCCAGTTCATTCTTGAGACTTTTCTCCACCTGTGTCTTTAAGTTTAGCAAGGACTGCATTCTAAAAACAAATTTCCCCACAGTCATCACCTGTCCTGTTCCTATCCGCTATTATAGTGCTTCTTATTATAACAATTTCCAGTCTTTAAAATATTATGTAAACCAAATATCAAACCAGAATACCTTTGAGCATACTCAATGTCTCATCAAAGGTGTACCTGTCCGAAACCCCCTGCTCAATAAATGACTGTATTCTATCAATAACACTGATGGCATAATCTATCTTTTCATTGCTTCCCTTTACATAGGCACCGATATTTATAAGATCCTCCGCATCCTTGTATATTGCCATAGCTTTTTTAACCTCGCTTGCAGTACCCATATGCTCTTTTGTTACCACATCGGGCATAACCCTGCTCACGCTTGCCAAAACGTCAATTGCAGGATACTGGTTTCTGTTGGCCAATGCCCTGGAGAGAACAATATGTCCATCCAGTATCCCCCTCGCGGTATCAGTTACCGGTTCGGTAAGGTCATCACCATCAACCAGTACTGTATACAGTCCTGTAATTGAACCCATCCCGGAATTGCCCGACCTCTCCAAAAGCTTGGGTAAAACAGCAAAAACCGAAGGCGTGTATCCCCTTGAAACCGGAGGCTCTCCGATAGCCAATCCCACCTCTCTCTGAGCCATGGCAAACCTAGTAAGTGAGTCCATCAAAAGAAGGACATCCTTTCCCTGATCTCTGAAATACTCCGCTATGGAAGTAGCCATCAATGCACCCTTTAGCCTTACAAGTGCAGGCTGATCAGAGGTTGCAACAACAACTACAGATCTTTTGAGTCCTTCATCCTTAAGATCCTTCTCAATAAACTCCCTGACTTCCCTGCCTCTTTCTCCAATAAGGGCTATTACATTTATATCTGCTTTTGTGTTCCTAGCTATCATACCTATCAGTGTACTCTTACCCACACCGCTCCCTGCAAAAATTCCTATTCTCTGACCCTTTCCTACAGTCAGAAGACCATCAATACTTTTAACACCTAACGGCAGTGGATCCTTGATTCGGTTTCTTTCCAACGGCCTCGGTGGAACATTATCAACAGAATATGTACCCTCGCAAGCTATTTCCCCCTTGCCGTCTATTGGGTTTCCCATGCCGTCAATCACCCTGCCCATAAGCCCGCTGCCAACACCAATTGACAAATACTCGCCCGATGCAACAACCTTGCTTCCCGGTCCTATTCCACTCATATTGCCCAAAGGCATCAAAAGCACCTTGTTATCTTTAAAACCAACCACCTCTGCGGCTATTTTTTTATTCTCCCTTAAAGCATTGATTCTGCATATTTCTCCAATATTGACCTCAGGCCCGTCTGATTCAATTGTCAGACCCACCACCTTGGTTACCTTTCCTATATACTCAATTAGATTTGTTTTTTCTAAAATCTCATGGTATTTCAGTAAGTTGATAACAGTCATAAGGCCTCCACATCCTGATATTGCCGTTTTTAACTACTTATTTAAAACCTTTTCAAAGGCTTCTTCAATCTTTTTTATTTTTGTGTTCACTCCTGAATCCACGCTTCCATATGCGGTCTCCAGTATCAAGTCTCCAGGCTTTAAGGACTTATCTTCAATTATATCGAGCCCATCTATTCCTTCCGTCATCGAAAGAATTTTGTCCTTATTTTCTTCAATAAATTCATAGTCCTTTGAAGAAACCTTTATAGCTATGTTTTCACGGTTTGAGCATTTCTCGAAAGCCTGCCTAACCAGATTCAGCAAATACTCCTGGTTTAAGTTTATTTCATCATCTATAACCTTTCTGCTAACACCTATAATTACGTCTACAGCATCCTTTTCTATGCCTTCAAGCACTTCCTTATATTCCTTCAAAGCATTTTCCTTAACCGCCTCTGCTTCCCGAATCAGATCATTATGTTGCTTTTTTGCTTCCTCATATCCCTCTTCATAGCCTTTTTGTCTTGATTCTTCCTCTATCAAAGACTTCAGCTCTTCGGCTTTTTTTCTTGCATTCTCAATTATTCTATCCGCTTCCAGTTCAGCTTCCCTTATTATGGATTCAGCCTCAAGTCTGGTTTTTTCTAAAACTTCCTGTGCATCTTCGACCTTATTTTTTACACTTTCAAAATCAGGTCCGATATGTACTGCATTCGTCCTTTTTATATTCTGATAGTTCAGAGGTGCTCTTATTTGTACTGGAATTCCTATATTAACCTGACTGCTTTTAAATATCTTGTTATACAATTATTTCATCTCCTCCGCCTCTGGAGATTACTATCTCTCCTGTTTCTTCAAGCTTTCTGATAATATTAACAATCTTCTGCTGTGCTTCGTCAACATCCTTGACCCTCACAGGCCCCATGTATTCCATGTCCTCCTTCATCATATCAACAAGACGTTTGGACATATTGGAGAATATCTTGTTTTGAACCTCTTCTGAAGTGCCTTTAAGAGCAATTGCAAGTTGATTGTTGTCAACCTCACGCAGAAACCTTTGAACAAAACGGTTGTCCATGGTAAGAATATCTTCGAATACAAACATTCTTTTCTTTATCTCTTCTGCAAGATCGGTGTCTTCAATCTCAAGGGTCTCCATAATATATTTTTCAGTTCCCCTGTCAACACTGTTTAAAATATCCACTATTGCCTGAACACCACCGGCAGTGGTAAGATCTCCAGTAACAAGGGAAGAAAGCTTTTTCTCAAGAACCCTCTCAACCTCCTTGATTACTTCAGGGGTTGTCCTGTCCATTGTTGCTATCCTTCTTGCAACATCAGCCTGCTTTTCCTGTGGCAGTGCAGACAACACAATTGAAGACTGTTGGGGTTTTAAATACGCCAAAATCAAGGCTATTGTCTGTGGATGCTCGTTCTGGATAAAGTTTAATAGCTGTGAAGGATCGGCCTTTCTCACAAAATCAAAAGGCTTTACCTGAAGAGAAACAGTGAGTTTATTAAGAACATCCAATGCTTTTTGCGTTCCTAAAGCCTTCTCCAGTATTTCCTTGGCATAACTTATGCCACCCTCCGCGATATAGTCCTGTGCAAGGCATATCTGATAGAATTCCTCCAATACCTTTTCCTTTTCCTCCGGCGTCACTGCCCTTATATTTGCAATTTCAAGGGTAAGCTGCTCTATTTCTTCCTCTTTAAGATGTTTAAAAATTTCCGCAGATCTTTCAGGTCCAAGAGCAATCAACAGCATTGCCGCCTTCTCTTTTCCGGATAATTCTGTTTTTACAGATGACCCTCGTGCCACATTAATACCCCCTGAGTATTTTAATCCCAGTCGTCTGACAACCAGTTTCTAAGAAGCTGTGCAACTGACTCGGGTTTTTCTTTTACAAACTTTTCAATCTGCTTCTTAACTTCCGACTGTTCCTCAAAATTAATTTCCGGAACATAATCCTTTTCTTCATTATCAGTAACACTTGCCCCATTCGCCGTAGCTAACTGAGGTTCCAGTCCTGCCTGTTCAGCCTTCTTTCTAGGTATAACAGCAAGCATAAGTGCAACTGTTAAAAGAATCATCAATATAAAGAAACCATAGTCATCGAGAAACTCTTTAATCTTTTCCCAAGCTGAAACAACATATTCTTCTGCTGGAGCCAGTTTTTGCTTATCGACGGATATCCGTACAACAGGTATTCCCGTTGCATTGCTAAGGCTTTGCTTAAACTGGTCGATAAACTCCTGGGTCAGTTTGCTGTCATCAGGAACTCTGTTCCCATACCATAATGCAACTGTCATCGATGATTCATTAAAATTGACTGTTCCAACGGCTTTCTCTTGTGCAGTCAAAGTCTCCGTAAATATTCTGTTAATTATTTCTGAATTCTTTTTATAAGAAGAATTTCCCCCCCCATCAATGGGATAACCCGGAACCTGTCCTGTTCCTGGGTTTGCATCCATCCCTGGTGCTTCTCCTGTGCCAGAGCCGTTCTCCAGATCCTCCTTATGCCTTTCCTCACTTACCACTGCCTCATCCAATCCAGTGGGCTTCTCAATCTCTTTCCTGTTCGTTGTAACTTTGTCTAAGTCAAGAACCGGATTAACAGCTACACTTATAAAGTCATAACTATCCGAGCGACCAGAATAAAGGTTTTTTATGTTTTTCTCAAGCTCTTCCTTAATACGGAGCTTAAGCTTGTATTGACTTGATGGAATACTCATTCCATCAGATAAGTCCTGATTTAATATGTTAAAATTGTTGTCTACTACCGTAACGTTTTTCGGATCCAAACCCTCAATTGATGATGCAACCACTCTGACAATTCCTTCTACCTGCTCCGGAGTTATTTCCCCTTTAGGGTTTATTCTTACAGATGCCTTGGCCTCTTTTTCATTTTCAATAAAAAACATGGAATCATCGGGCATTGTAAGCTCCACATCGGCATCCTTAATATTATCAAACATTTTCAGCTTGGCAATAAGACTGTTTTTCTTGAAATTATGCCACAGTTGCTTTTTATCACTCTCGGTTGAACTTATATTAATTAAACTCCAAGCATCTTCAAAGGTCATTCCCCTCTCAGTTAAACCTGCCGAGGCTAGTGCAAATTCTGCTTTATTCTTGTCTTTTGAATCTACAAGGATCTGTCCCCTGTCACCCGGCTTATAATTAATTTTTTTATCCTGCAAGGCTTTTTCAATTTCAGAAAGGTCTTGGGAATCATCAATGGTCATAAGTGGAACATATGTGGTTCTTGAAAGCATTATTATACCTATTGTTAGTGCAACCAGCAATAATCCGGATGTTATGTAGATTCTGTTTCTCTGGGATTTGTCGAGATTTTTCCAGAGGTCTGTAAACTGCTCCTTTAATCTTGATAACGCCTCAGGCATGAATTCACCACCTTTATTAACAGTTATTCATCTTTCGTAGTATAAATTGCGGTTTTTAAAGTATAGATCGAAAATAGCTTTTTATTAGAAAATACTCTCATTGGATCAGTCTAGCTTTATCCTATCAATACTACTTCACAGGTGGAATTTTAAATTTGGATTCTCATTATTTCATTATATGCATCTAAAATCTTGTTCCTGATTTGCATGGTGAACTGAAGAGCTATATCCACCTTTTGTGCTGCGATCATCACTTGGTGAATATTATCAGTTCTGCCGGCTGCGAACTCTTCAGCAATATAACTTGATTGTCTTTCAAGTTCACTGATTTCATTCATGGCATTATTCAAGAATTCACCAAAAGCCCCAGCTATGCTTTCATTCTTTTTGTTTTCGGAAAAATCAATCTGAGAAATTGAAAAAGAATTTGTATCAATAGAATTTATAGGATTAACAGCCATAATACCCTCCTTGAATTAAATCATCGAATTTCTTCATTTTGAGCTTTCAACAAAACCGTTTCTTGTTATAAAAATATATAAAAACCAGATTTTATAAAACTTTATGCTTTAAAACATAAAGACTATCTTCCGATTTCCAGTGCCTTCATTGCAATATCCTTTGAAGTGTTTATTGATGTAACATTTGCTTCATACGCCCTTGTTGCAGAAATCATATTAACCATCTCGGTAATAACATCAACATTAGGTCTTAAAACATAACCTTCTTCATCAGCATCGGGATGCCCTGGATCATACTCTCTCTTAAAAGGCGTCTGATCCTCCACAATACCAGTCACACGAACTCCACCACCTGCCGAACTATCTGCAATGCTTTTTGATAAATAACTGGAAAAGGGAACAGAAGCAGACTTTTCTTCAAAAAGTACGGTTTTTCTTCTATAAGGCTGACCATTTTCAGTTCTTGTGGTATTTACATTTGCAATATTCTGTGATATTGTATCCATTCTTAACCTTTGAGCTGTAAGTCCTGATGCACTTATATCAAGAGAACTGAAATATCCCATTTAGATTCATCTCCCTTCGTTAATTACTGATTTGATTTTACTGAATTCATTGCTGATTTTCTGAGCCATAACACTATACCTAATAGTGTTTTTTGCCATCTCAGCCATTTCCCTTTCAATATCGACATTGTTTCCATCAAGTCTCATACTTTGTGAATTTTCATCCACACCGACTCTTATGTCAATATCTTCAACATTTTTTTGTCCTACGGGTATATGCTTCGGATGGGATCTTATTCCTTTGATGCGGCCAGCTGTGGCGTCATTTAGGTGCTCTTCAAAAGCTACTGATTTTCTTTTATAACCTGCGGTGTCCACATTGGCTATATTCTGCGAAATAACCTCATTCCGTAACAATGCTGCATCCAACGATTTTTCAAATATTCCTGTTGTAGTAAGAATCCTGTCCAACATTGGATAATCCCTCCAATTTGACTTTGTTCTCTTGCCAGTAAATCGAATCATAATTAATTTCGACAAATCAATATATTTTCCTGCACTACTTTACAAAGAGCCTATGGCAATAATAACCCTGCCCCCTCATGCAAGAAAACCCTTCCTAAATATAAAATAAATCGCTCCCCATATATAAATATCTCTATGAATAAAACAAACAAGAATATCATTTTAATGAAAACTAAATTTACAATATAAACTCAGTTTCAAAAAAACGTATGATATAAAATAAGAACTGCATAAATCAAATTTAGACATAATAATCTTTATTAACATTTCGATAATATCACAAAAAAACAAAAAAAACAAGTATTTTTTAAAAAATTTACAATTAATAAAAAAAATTAATATATTATTTCTTGATAATTGTGAAGTAAAGCATTCCAGAAACTTAAGTTCCTTTCATATTTTCTTCACTTGTCTATTACACCCATTATCCTCTTTATATCTTCTAAAGCCTTAATTGCCAATTCATAATTCCTTTTTCTTTTGTCCCTGATTTTAATGCCTTTCCTTTCCACAAGCCCAAAATTAACGTTCATAGGCTGAAAATTCTTCACGCTGCTGTTGGAAATATATTGGCTCAAAGCCCCAATAGCAGTGCTTTTAGGGAATATAATGTCTTTTTCACCCAGCATGCTCATAGAAGCATTTATTCCTGCTACTAAGCCCGAAGATGCTGATTCAACATACCCCTCCACTCCGGTTATTTGACCGGCAAAATATATATTGGGAAACTTTTTGAGCCTGTAAGCAGCATCCAAAAGTAATGGGGAATTTATAAATGTGTTTCTATGCATAACTCCATATCTGACAAACTCAGCATTTTCCAGCCCGGGTATTAATCTGAACACCCTTTTTTGTTCAGACCATTTAAGCCGGGTCTGAAAACCCACCATGTTATATAGCGTCCCCTCACTATTATCCTGTCTTAACTGGACTACTGCATGGGCTTCCTCACCGGTGTTGGGATCTATAAGACCCACAGGCTTTAACGGACCAAATCTCAATGTATCTATTCCTCTTTTTGCCATAGTTTCAACAGGCATGCATCCCTCAAAGACAATTTCCCTGTCAAAATCCTTTACCTTCGCCATTTCAGCATTAACTAGCTCGTTCCAGAAAATCTCATATTCTTCTTTGCTCATGGGACAATTGATATAGTCCTCGGTTCCTCTGTTATAGCGGGCTGCCTTAAAAGCCCGATCCATATTTATTGACTCAAAGGTAACAATAGGTGCCGCTGCATCGAAGAAATAAAGGTATTCCTCTCCTAAAAAATCCTTAAGATGCTTTGACAATGTCTCAGAGGTTAAGGGACCCGTTGCAACAACAGTAATTCCCTCTTTCGGTATACATGTTACCTCTTCATTTACCACTTCAATATTGTCATTATTTTCAATACGCTCAGTCACCATTTTTGAAAAAAGCATTCTGTCTACTGCAAGTGCCCCTCCTGCAGGCACTTTTGTAGCATCTGCACATTCCATTATTATCGAACCTAGAAGCCTCATTTCTTCTTTCAAAAGCCCCACGGCATTCTCAAACTGTACTGAACGAAAGGAATTGCTGCATACAAGCTCTGCAAATGTATCTATATGATGTGCCGGCGAGTATGCTTTTGGTTTCATCTCATAAAGCTTTACCTTTATTCCCCTTGAGGCTATTTGCCACGCTGCTTCGCATCCTGCCAACCCGGCACCGATAACGTTTATATAATTAATCATCTTTTTCCTCTCCGGTTTTTTTAAAGTCACAGTTTTCATTGCTGCATTTAAATTGTGCCTTCTTTCCGGAATACTTCTTAAGCAAAAAGTTTCCACACTGAGGACAATTTTCTTTTGCAGGCATTTCCCATGTCATAAAGTCACACTTAGGATCACTTTGATTGTTCTCACACCCAAGGTACTTTCTACCCTTCCTTGTTTTCTTTATATATACCTTGCCACCGCATTTCGGACAGGTAACACCCGCATCCACAAGAATCGGCTTTGCGTTTCTGCATTCAGGGAATCCCGGACAGGCCAAAAATCTACCATTTCTCCCCATCTTTATTACCATGTTCCGGCCGCACTTCTCGCAAATCTCGTCGGTTACTTCATCAGGAATCTCAATATTGCCTATTTGAGCCTCTGCCTCTTTGAGTACATCCACAAACTGGGAATAAAAGTTTTTCATGACGTCTACCCATTTCTTATCCCCTTCTTCAATCTCATCAAGCTTTTTTTCCAATTGTGCAGTAAACTCAACATCCACAATTTCCTGAAAATAATTCTTCATTATATCCGTTACTATTCTTCCTAATTCAGTAGGAATCAGCGTCTTTTTATCCTTTACTATATAGCCTCGAGCCAGAATAGTGGTAATAGTTGGTGCATAAGTACTTGGCCTACCTATGCCTTTCTCTTCAAGAGTTTTAACAAGGCTAGCCTCTGTGTACCTTGGAGGAGGCTGGGTAAAATGCTGTTTCGGTTCAATCTCTTTTTGCTTTAATTCCTCATTCTCCACAAGCTCCGGTATATCCCCATCTGTTTCCTCGTTATCCTCATCCTTTCCTTCCTGATAAAGAAGAGTATATCCCGCAAACTTTATACTGGAGCCGTTTGCCTTAAAAATGTATTTGTCTGCTTCAATGTCTGCACTTATGGTATCGTAAACAGCTGCTGCCATCTGACTTGCTACAAATCTATCCCATACCAGCTTGTACAACTTATACTGCTCTTTTGACAGTGAATCCTTTATCGACTCCGGATCCATGTCAGCAGATGTGGGTCTTATACACTCATGGGCATCCTGGGAAGAAGATTTGCCTTTATAAATGGGTTTTTCTTTAGGCAGATACTCCTCACCGAATTTGTTCTTAATATATTCAGCAGTATTTTGTTGTGCCTCGTTAGAAACCCTCGTTGAGTCTGTACGTATATAAGTAACAAGTCCGACCGCACCGACGCCCTTTATATCTACGCCTTCGTAAAGCTGCTGGGCAACAATCATGGTCTTTTTTGTACTAAACCCCAGTTTTCTTGAAGCTTCCTGCTGCATTGTGCTAGTGGTAAAAGGTGCATTGGGGGTTTTTCTCTTCTCACCCTTTTTTACCTTGCCCACCTTAAATGCACTATTCTTTATTTCAATAAGTATATTATTAACTTCATCCTCATTTTTTAATTCAATCTTTTTTTTGCCTACTCCGTAAAACTTAGCATTAAAGGGCTTCCTTACACCTTTCTTAAGAAGCTTTGCCGTTATGGTCCAGTACTCATCCGGTACAAATTTTTCTATTTCTTCCTCTCTGTCACAGATGAGTCGCGTTGCCACCGATTGAACCCTGCCTGCACTCAATCCTTTTTTAACCTTTTTCCAAAGAATCGGGCTTATCTTATATCCCACAATCCTGTCTAGAATTCTTCTTGCCTGCTGTGCATCAACCAGATCCATGTCGATTTCCCTTGGTAATTTTATAGCATTCCTGACAGCATTTTTGGTAATCTCATTAAATGTTATTCTGCACTTCTCTTTTTCTTCTATATTTAAAATATTAGCCAAATGCCATGAGATAGCCTCACCCTCGCGGTCAGGGTCAGTAGCAAGATAAATCGTCTTTGCGTTTTTAGCTTCCTTTTTAAGCTTTGATATTACATCGCCTTTTCCCCTTATAGTAATGTACTTAGGGGCAAAATCATTCTCTATATCAACTCCCATCTGACTTTTGGGAAGATCCCTCACGTGACCGACAGAAGCAACTATCTTGTAGCCCTTTCCTAAAAATTTCCCGATAGTATTCGCTTTAGCGGGAGACTCAACAATAACCAATTTTTCAGCCATTTTTATCCTCCAGTTTAGTTCTCTAGTTATTTAATAATATATTATAATATTATATATTGGCATATTACAATTAAATATTTAAAACTTTAATTTAAATATCTTACCAGGGAGCTGTTCTACAACTCCTTTTAGCTCCAACATAATAAGTATTGAGTTTATAAGGGCGATACTAAGCCCGGTTTTTCTTGCAATGACATCTATGTGCAACGGTTCTAGCTTTAAACACTCTGCAACCTTTTTCTCATCATCATCAAGACCTTTTAGCAGCTCACCGCCTTTAAACCTTTGAGAAAAAAAATCCTTTACCTTTTCTTCAGTGAAGCTGATGTTTATCTCTTCGAGTATATCGTCAATTCCTGTCACCATTTTAGCCCCTTCCTTAATGAGTTTGTTGGTACCGGTACTGTTATAGTTGTTAACATTTCCCGGAAGGGCAAATACTTCTCTTCCCTGCTCAAGGGCAAAATTAGCCGTAATCAAAGATCCGCTGCGTTCCCCTGCTTCAATTACAATTACTCCAAGAGAAATACCGCTTATAATCCTGTTGCGTGCAGGAAAATTTCCCGGTATGGGAGTTGTGCCCGGCAGGTATTCCGATATGCATGCACCGCTTGAGATTATGTTTTCCATAAGCTTTTTGTTTTCAGAAGGGTATACAATGTCAAGCCCACAACCCAAAACTGCAATAGTCCTTCCCCCTGCATCTATTGCACCCCTATGGGCATAGGAATCAACTCCTCTTGCCATGCCGCTCACCACAGTAATACCATATTTTGATAACTCTGTGGCTATGGTTTGTGCCATCCTTATGCCATAGGATGATGCCCTCCGGGAACCCACTATTGCAAGAAATTTTTCATCCTTTTCGATATTTCCCTTCATGTATAATACAATGGGAGGGTCATATATATTTTTAAGGTAAAAAGGATATATACTGTCTTGTATTGTAACTACTTTAATGTTGTGTCTTAAGATGTTTTCCAGCACATTATCAGTATTTTCTTTAATTTTCTCGTTGGTTAAGTTTGATACATCGGTTCTACTTAAAAAAGGAAGAACGCTCAGTTCATCCCTTTTGGCATTCCAGACACTATTTATATCCTTAAAATGCTCCAGAAGCTTTTTGGACTTTACTGCACCAACTCCCGGAACAGAACTCAGCCAAACCCAATACCTTATTTCGTTTTTCATCTGTATACCCCTTTGTCAATATATGGTGTATGCTAACCTTTTTATTGTCATGAAATAATTTATCATGTATTGTTCATTGAATCAAGTCTTGACATGATATATCTTCAAAACCACGATAAATCGGTGTATATTATTTAGGCGAAGAAATATTAGTTTCCGGAATATTTTTCCTCGCATTTATTTAATACACCCATGATAAATTACCGTTTCGCCCTATTCTAGAGCAATCAGCTGTTTAAGAATAAAATACAGAGTCCACTACAAGCTCAACAGGGCAATGATCAGAACCTAATACTTCATCATGTATGACTGCCGATAAAAGACGGTCTTTAAGGTTTTGCGAAACACAGAAATAATCAATCCTCCATCCGGCATTTCTTGAACGGGCATTAAACATGTATGACCACCATGTATAAGCATCCTTTTTATCGGGATAAAAAAATCTAAAGGTGTCAATAAAGCCTGATTCAAGAAGCTTAGTAAACTTTTCCCGCTCTTCATCGGTAAAACCTGCATTCCTTCTGTTTGATGCCGGGTTCTTAAGGTCAATCTCTTTATGGGCAACATTCATGTCTCCACATACGATAACGGGCTTTTTCTTATTCAGCCCACCCAAATAATTTCTAAAATCATCCTCCCACTTCATCCTGTAATCCAACCTTTCCAGCCCTCTTTTTGCATTGGGAGTATACACATTTACAAGATAACAGTTTTTATATTCAAGGGTTATAACCCTCCCCTCATTGTCATGCTCTTCAATACCAATTCCGTTTACAACCGAGACAGGCTTTATCTTTGTAAACACCGCAGTACCGGAATACCCCTTCTTTATTGCATAATTCCAATATTGATGATACCCCTGAAGTTCAAGCTCAAGCTGTCCTTCCTGAAGCTTGGATTCCTGTATACAAAATATATCGGCCTCTACATTCTTAAAGTAATCTAAAAAACCCTTTTTTATACAAGCCCTGATGCCATTTACATTCCATGAAATAAGCTTTGTCATTTATCTCTCCCCTTTTACTTACATTTTCCTGTCCAAACTTCTGTACTGTATTGCTTCTAACAGATGATTTGTCTTTATATTCTCACTTTCCTCCATATCAGCAATAGTGCGTGCCACCTTTAAAATTCTGTTATGAGCCCGGGCACTCAATCCAAGTCTGTCAAAAGCATTTTTCAAAATTTCCTTGCAATTGTCGTCCAATTTACAGTATTTTTTTATCATTGACGGAGAAAGCTCTGCATTGGAAAATATTTTAAATCCTTTGTACCTTTCCTGCTGAATTCTTCTTGCTTTGTTCACCCTTTCCCTTATAGCCTTTGATCTTTCTCCCTCTTCCTGACTTTCAAGTTCCTTATATTTCACTGAAGCAACCTCTATATGTATATCTATTCTATCTAAAAGCGGTCCCGACAACCGACCTAAATACTGCTTAATCTGCTTTGAGGTACATGTGCATTCTTTTGTTTCATCAAGATAATTACCGCATTTACAAGGATTAGCAGCACATATTAATGTCGTCCTTGCAGGATATGTTAAGGTGGCATTAACTCTCGAAATAGTCACTACTCCGTCCTCTAACGGCTGTCTTAACACCTCGAGAACATCCCGACTAAACTCCGGAAGCTCATCTAAAAACAACACCCCGTAATGGGCAAGACTAATCTCACCAGGCTTTGGTATTTTGCCTCCTCCGATAAGTCCGGTGTTTGAGATAGAGTGATGGGGTGATCTGAAGGGTCTTTGGGTAACAAGGGAAGTATTTTCAGGCAAATTACCTGCAATACTATGGATTTTTGTCACCTCAAGGGCTTCTTCAAAGGTCAGAGACGGAAGAATTGTCGGAAGTCTTCTGGCAATCATTGTTTTGCCGCATCCCGGCGAACCGATCATTATGCAGTTATGTCCGCCACTGGCCGCCACTTCAAGAGCCCTTTTAACATTCTCCTGTCCCTTTACGTCAGCGAAGTCCACCTCATAATCAAGACATTTGTCAAAAAAAGAATCAATATCAACTTCATGCCTCTTTATTTCGGATTCTCCGTTTAAGTGGTTAACAACATCTGCGATATTTGCTGCAGGAAATATACCTATACCCTTTACAACCGCAGCCTCATCAGCATTCTCTACCGGCAGTACAATGCTTTCAATCCCGTCTTCTCTTGCACTTATAACCATGGGAAGTATGCCCTTTACAGGTTTTATTCCCCCATCTAAGGATAATTCCCCTAAAAACGCATACCTTTCAATATTGCTGCCGTTTATCTGCCCGGTTGCCGATAATATACCTAAAGCTATTGGTAAATCAAAGGCAGAGCCTTCCTTTCTTTTATCGGCAGGAGCAAGGTTTATAGTAATCCTCTTTATAGGAAAATCAAACCCTGCATTTTTTATAGCTGCCCTAACCCGCTCCTTTGATTCCTTTACCGCAGTATCTCCGAGCCCTACCATATCAAAAGCAGGCAGTCCGTTGCTTACGTCGGTTTCCACCATTACAGTATAACCATTTATACCCGTAAGACCAATACTCTTTACCTTTGATAACACCTCTGCCACAACCTTCCTCAACATATACAGAATAATATATTATTCGTGTAGTGTAAAATAATTTATTAACAACATATTTCTACATAAATGCACCATATCCTCTATATATTCTATATGCTTTGCCTAAATAATTTTAAATGTGAAGAAAAGTGTTCAAGAGAAACTTAAGTTTGGCTTCACAACGTTTCCTCCATATTTTTCTTCATGCAATTAATATGCACCCCTCTAATAAAAACAGTAACATTTCCGAACTTTATAGCTATGATATATTATAGTGATGTAAGAAAATTTTTTCTTCGAACTGAAGTGTTATAATGCAGATGCATATATTAAATGTGAGAAGATATATCTCTTGTATATAAATATCGGGAGGAATGTTAAATGCTTTCTTTCAGAAGGAACCGTAAAAAAAGAAATAAACCCGAAACAGAAGAAAAACCGCAGAAATATGATTCCATAATGAAGCCTTCAATTATACATGAACCTTCCCTACGGGATAATGTTAGTTTTTCCGCCCATATATCAAACTACATAGGTGAAACCGTAACCCTGTTCGTTGAATCAGGAGGCATGTCAGGACTAGGTTTTACCGGTATACTGCTATACGCAGATAAAGTGTACTTAAAACTATTAATCTCAATTGGTCCTGCCCCGTTTTGTCCCTTGGGAAAGCCTTGCATTCTTAATTCTTCATACAGTATTAAAAGTTTTAATCCCTATGCAAATCCAATGAAAAACATGGGAACAATTGCCCTAATACCGGTTAATAAAATTGTTTCCTTTGTTCATAACAGCATTTAAACCTAGGTGCATTAAATGAGTGTACTTTTTTAGATAAAAATCAATGCACTTTTTTAGTCTTCTCTTGTATGTCTTATGTCAACTGCAATCCAAATGTTACAAAATATTGAATGCTTGCTTATGAAACGAAAGAATTATTCTAGAAACTTTTTAATTTTGTTGAGGCTTCCGGTAAGCTTCTGATTCTGACTAAGTATGGCATTTATATATACATTCTTTATATCCCCGTATTTCGTCAATACCTTGTTAGCCCTGTCAACTTCTGCCTTTATAAGGAAAAAATCAATCTCAATCAAATTTTTAAGAAGCGAAGGGTAAATGGGAGATTCTATTACCTTATTGGACAAATCGCTTATGGAGTCAATAACTTTAACAAACCTTGAACTGTTTTTCGACGGATGATATACGTCTTTACGAATATAGTCCACCAATTCTAATTGACGTTTGGAAATCTGTTCAAGTTTTTGAATCTCCTTTTGGATATAATTTTTGTATTCATTGATTTTGGAAACAATGCTGTCAGAAAAAATATTCTCCCTGTGCAAAGTTCTTATTCGCTCGGAGATGCTACAAGAATACAGATTACAGCTTTTAAGGGCATTTTCAAGGGTTTCGTTAACAGCATGGGAAATGTTTATGCCCCCTTCAGTGGCATTTATTATTTCAGTCTGACCGGCAATCCTTTCAAAATAACCTTCAAACCAGTTTCTCATGGCAAGAAAAGCCCGGGTGGTATATACGCCATTCCCGTAAATATCCTTTACAGGTATATACCCATTGCTTTTACCACCGCTTTTACCACCGCTTTTACCATCGCTATAGTCCCCGACAACCGTTCCCGGTGCATCACCGGCATACATACTTCCAAAGGTAAAAGCCAAATCCTGTCCCGCAATAATAATGGGATTGCAGCCCATCTTGAACAGAATATCAAAGCATGTATTGGCAACAGACGGCCCGCTCTGGAAAAAGCCGGATTTAATATTCGAATATTCAAAAAACTTGGCGGTATAAAGGTCAACGGGATAGTTCATAACAAATTTAGGTCCGTCATAGCTGGCGACAGAAAGTGTTGAAACTTGGTTTGAATAGATAAAATGTATATCCTTGCTCTTAACATTGGCATGTATCTTACCTTCATTATCCCCTGCATCTATACCCACCATAAAATGCGGAGTGATACCAAAGTCTTCCAAAACCCTGACTGCAGTTCCAGCCGCCATTATAACACATTTGTCCTCAAGCCCTTTTAAAAGGTGAACATTCTTTTGAAGTGACGGTCCTGCAGACACTAAGATACCGGGAGTACTCTTAAACTTGCCGATAAGACCGTCAGCATTGGAGGATCCTATTATTTGATCCAGATTCTTTATATTGTTGTGAACCCACAGCTCTCCAAAATGCCTCCTGGTCGCAATATCCACAGTAAAACTCTCGGCATGCTTTATAAACCTGCTTCTAAGCTCATCCCATGTATCGGGAAACATCTCTGCGTATACTTCNAAGGGTTCTATCTGAATACCTCCCTCTTCGGTATTCCACAGCAATGAGTTTATCCTGCCAAGAATATTGCCAATACTTTCGTCAACAAGGATTTCAGCTTTCTTGATAATCGGCTCAAGATTTCTTATACAGATAATTTGATAAAACAAATCCATATTAGGCTCTACAATAACCACTTTTTTGTTCGGAAAGCTTGTAAGAAGAACTTCCAGATGAAAAGTCATACCCATGCCAAAGACAATATCCGCCTTGTTTGAAGCGTCAATATATTTGTCAATCCATGCATATGCCTCGTTAATGGGATCCTCATGATCACACAATACATAATTCTTCTGTCCGCACCTTACCATAACATTTATTACAAGATCATTCTGACGTGCCAGAAGAATCTTTTCCACCGAACTGTTTAAGGGGCTGTACTCTCCTTTAATATACCGTTCAAGCTTATAATACACCCCAGGTTGGTGTTTTTTTAGAAGCACCAGATTTTTTTCTAAAACTTCATTCATGGATATATCACTCATTTCGGAATAATTGGATTGAATAACTACTTTTCTTTAAGAAGCTTATGGAGTTCATCCATAAATGTATTAATATCCTTAAACTGCCTGTACACCGATGCAAACCGGACATAAGCCACTTCATCAAGATTTTTCAGCTTAGCCATAACCAATTCCCCTATGACGTTGGAGGTTACTTCCCTCTGCAATGAATTATAAATATGGCTTTCAATCTCTTCCACAAGCTTTTCTAGATCGTCAATGGAAACAGGCCTTTTTTCACACGCACGCAAAAGCCCATTAAGAAGCTTTTCCCTATTAAAGGGCTGCCTTGACTTATCCTTTTTTATAACCATGAGGGGTAAACTCTCAACCTTCTCATAAGTAGTAAATCTTTTCATGCAGTTTAAGCATTCTCTTCGCCTTCTTATTGAAGATCCCTCATCGGTCGGTCTTGAATCAATAACCTTATCCTCGATAAAACCACAATACGGACACTTCATGACATCCCTCCATTACAATAAAATTATAAGGCTTATTCCCTATGTACCAATAATCGAAAACTGTACGGCACGGTTAATTTTGTCCATCGCAACATAATTATAAGGCTTATTCCTTATGTACCTAAATTATAACACAACCAAGCAGTCCTTTGAAAATTTGATTTGTTTTCTCTACTCAATATATATAATACACTACATACTTGAATAAATAAACCGTATCATTCTTCAAGGATGCATTAAATATGTCCCCTTATTCAAAGTATTTCCTTACAAATCTGTCATCTAATTCTACCAGAATGATATCTTCTCCAATCTTCTTTATCCTGTCCCAAGGTATAACATATTCATCATCCTTTCCAACAAGTCCAAACCATCTTCTGTCCCCGGGTATTACAATAGCTTCAATTTTTCCTGATTGAAGGTTTATTTCAACATCACAGACAAATCCCAGTCTTCTTCCGTCTTTTACGTTAATTACTTCCTTTTCTCTAAAATCCGATGTCCTGTTCATATCCCTCTTCCCCATAATACTGACAAAGTTCCCCATCCTTAATATATGAGAATAATTAAAAAGATATGTTCCCACGAATTTCACTGCGAAAAATTATGTTAATAGAAGTGCAAGCCAATCGAGTAGGAGGGGGTGACTAACCCCAGTCCTCTCACACCACCACCGTGCGTACCGTTCGGTACACGGCGTTTCAGTTGATGATAAGATGTGCCTATGCCTTGTGTTACCCATCTATCTGCACTAAGTGTTCCTCTTTTCGTTTGGATATGTTTACACAGTTCATATCATTAGCCATTATAGTGCCTATTATTCACACTTTGTTTCTTGTTTTTTATTCAGCTATCCGTATATAATTATTAAAGAAAATAAAAAANATCTAAAAAAATTGAAACGTTTTTCAAACTTGTCGGTTATTAAAGTGAGAGGAGGTCAAAAGCGTGGATTTTGATAGCATTTATCAATCCTATTTCAAGGATGTTTATTTATATGTTTTGGGAATGTCTCATAACAAAAATATAGCAGAAGAAATTACTCAAGAAACATTTGTAAAAGCCATGAAAGCGATTGATAGTTTTGATGGTAGAAAAGATATACGAGCATGGCTTTTTACAATAGCTAAAAATACTTATTTTACATACTGCAAGAGACAAAATATCTTCACGGGGCATCCGCCCGATGAAAATACAGAAGCTTTAGAAACGCCTATTGTTAATATTATTTCAAACGAGGAAACCGCCTTTCAAATCCACCGCTTTTTGCATAATATGAGAGAACCATACAAAGAGATTTTTACACTACGAATATTTGGCGAATTACCTTATGAACAAATAGGCTTGTTATTTGGTAAAAGCGGAAACTGGGCACGTGTGATTTATTATCGAGCCAAAAAGCAAATCATTGAACATATTGGAGGTAAGCAAGATGAATGAACTAAATTGTACCATTATTAAGGACATTTTGCCGCTTTATATTGATGGCGTTGTGAGTGACGAATCAAAAGCCCTGATTGAAGAACATTTATCCCATTGCAATAATTGCAAAAAAGAACTCGAATTACTAAAACAGCCTGCAATAATTCCCGATAACATCAACGCAAAACTTGACGAAGCACAACCGTTATATGTTTTTAAGAAGCGTATGAAAAGGAAAAAGAGATTGACTGTAGCTGTGCTTTTGGTAATGTTTTTAATAACCACAGTAGCATTAATCGCTCCTACATTTATAAAGAGAGGTAATCCTATACCGTATATTTCCTCAGCTGTGAAAATAAGCAAAGATACTCCTTTTACCCTTGTTAATGTAAAACATAGTAACTACAACATTTATTTAACCAAAAAGAGCAATTGCGAAGAAATGATAAAGCATATTGAAAATACTTGGGATATGCAGCTTGTGGAACAAGTAAATGGTTATTATTTCTTCTCAAATGACGAACAAGTGCACCTGCTTGTGCCGACAGAACGTTATTTGGGAATATATACAGTATGGGAAGTTTTAAGTATAAATTGAATTACTTGCAATAATTAAAATAGAGAATGGAATGCACATATGAGGAAACTCATAATTATCGGCTTTCGTTTTAGAGGAAACATGAAAGATACTTCTTCAACACATATCTTATATTGAGATAATGTAAAAGGCTTCCTAATTTTACTTGTGGTATTCGGGCACCTAATAGAACAACTTCCTAATGGAATAACAGCCTTAACATTTATTTGACACATATAATACTCGTCCCAGTTGTCAAACTACTTGTTGTTTCGATTGAAATAAATAAAGTATTTCAATATATTGTGTGTTTAGTTACTTCAGTTATATTTTGTGAAATTATTTCTACTATTAGCATATTACTTAAAACAGATTAGAAAGCAATTGATTGATAACATAAAACCGCCATCGGCTTCCTTCAGACCCCTCCATTACTCGAGACGCCCTTGCTCACAACTTGTCTTCCCGCTAACTAGGTGACAGGTTTTCTTTCAAACCATCGGCTAGGCAACATACCTCGCGAACAAAAAAGAGCCAAAAAACTTTGACTCTTTTTTAAGCATACTTTAAGCTATACATATTTTCTCATATGCATCAGGGCAGTCTTTTCCAGCCTTGAAACCTGTGCCTGAGATATACCGATTTCCTCAGCAACCTCCATCTGTGTCCTGCCGTCAAAAAAACGAAGGTTTAAAATAAGCTTCTCCCTGTCGTTTAACTTCCTCATGGCTTCGTTAATTGCAATGCCCTCCAACCAGTTTTCATCAGTATTCTTATCGTCCTTAACCTGATCCATAACATAAATTGCATCTCCCCCATCATGATACACGGACTCAAACAGCGAAATGGGATCTTGAATGGCATCAAGGGCAAAAACAACATCTTCTTTTGGAATATCGAGTTCTTTAGCTATTTCATCCACCGTCGGTTCCTTTGAGTTCTTATTTGTTAGTCTTTCTTTTGCTTGAAGAGCTTTGTATGCAATATCCCTCAATGATCTGCTTACACGGATGGAGTTATTGTCACGAAGATATCTTCTAATCTCCCCTATAATCATAGGAACAGCATATGTTGAGAATTTAACATTTTGGGATACATCAAAATTGTCAATTGCCTTTATAAGACCAATACACCCTACCTGAAAAAGGTCATCAACATATTCTCCCCTATTGTTGAACCTTTGAATAACACTCAATACAAGCCTTAGATTTCCCCTTATGAATTCCTCTCTTGCCGAGGTATCTCCATTATGCATTCTTTCAAAGAGAACCTTTTTTTGTTCATTGCTAAGTACTGGTAATTTCGATGTGTTTACACCACAAATTTCAACTTTATTGATAAGCATAAAAAAACCTCCCGGCAATAAATTTAAGTCAGTATCATTATTGCCATGAAGGTCATTTTTATACTGTAAATAACACCACAAAATTTTGTACAAAAGCCTTGACAAACCCTGTACTTATTGAAAACACTTGCACCGCTTTTTTATAGAATTTTTTTACAGCTAGATCATTCGGCTAATTTCCTTTTTTAACCTGCTAATAATCTTTTTTTCAAGCCTTGATATATATGATTGAGAAATGCCAAGCATATCAGCAACTTCCTTCTGTGTTTTCTCAATTCCTCCATTTGTAAGTCCAAAACGAAGCTCCATTATTTTTTTCTCCCGCACCGATAGCTTCTTCATTGCTATATCAAGGAGCTCTCTATCTACTTCATCCTCTATATTTCTATAAATCAAGTCATTCTCTGTCCCTAAAATATCTGAAAGCAACAATTCATTGCCATCCCAATCAATGTTCAGCGGCTCATCTATTGAAATCTCCATCTTCATCCGGTTATTCCTTCTAAGATACATCAATATTTCATTTTCAATGCATCTTGATGCATATGTAGCAAGCTTAATGTTTTTAGTCGGATTAAATGTGTTTATAGCCTTAATGAGTCCGATTGTACCAATAGAAATGAGGTCCTCTACCCCCACTCCCGTATTTTCAAATTTCCTTGCAATATACACCACCAGCCTTAAATTTCTTTCTATCAATATTGATTTAACTCCATAATCACTTTTCTCCAGCTTGTTCAAAAGAAAACTCTCTTCATCGTTGCTCAGTGGCGGTGGCAAAGCTTCGCTTCCTCCAATGTAGTAAATGGGAGATTTGTCGTAAAGTTTAAGTTTGCCCAATGCATTTATATACTTAATCAGTAGAAAAAGTTTTAGCTTATTTAGAAAAAACATAACCTCTGCTCCCTTCGATTCGAAATGTTGTTAATCAATTTCATTCAAATAGGATTTTCAATACTACCCTTCACATATTACTCCTCTAAACCAATTCCAGACTTAGAAGAGCATTATAATTATTATTCTTAGATAATGCCCTGTTGTATATCCCGACAATCACATCAGTAACCCCCTTCTTTTCCGTATTCTCCCCCACCTCAATATAATCAGGCTTAAATCCAATTAACATACCGTTCTCTTTGCCCAAGGATTTAAATGGTATAAGTCTGAATCTCGACAGCCAACTGGAATCAGATACAATTCTGGTCACGCTGGTCAGATCATCTTCAATTGATTTGTCAAAAATGCTCTGTATTTCCATAGGTAATATATGTTTAATGGCATTAAACTCTACAACTACCACCGGTGAGTTAGTTAACGGATCATAAAGGGAATTTCCTGTGTCAATTAGAGCAGACAGATCGGTTATTTCGTTTTCAAAAGCAATTTTCAAAGGTATTAGAAGCTTTTCCTTCGTAAGCCTTTGCTGAACTATGTCCCAAAAAACCCTTATTATAATCCCTGCTGTTATGATTGCAAAAAACAGAGAAGTCCATTTTGAATTCCACACATACACCATTCCATTTTTCACAAATCCTCCCGTTTGATTAAAATAAAAAAATGCAAAGGCTGCACCTGCAAATATGAAGGTTGAAACATAAAATGTCACCAGTGCCTTAATAAACGGTACTAATTTGCTGGGAGAAAAAGCAATAGCTACAATTAACATTGATAATGCTATTTTTGCAGTAGTACTGTAGTAAACCTTCATATTGGGAAACAATAGTAGGAGCACTACATATAGAGCACCTACCAAAGACGCTAAAAACAGCTTTAAATGAGATGTCTTATTCTTTGCAAATTTTGCAGTTAGCAACAGTATAAGGTAGTTTATAACTACATTCTCCAGAACTAAAACGTCAACATATATTTTCATTCTGTCGCCTCCTCACAAATTCCACAAATTAATGAATGCTCCTACCACAAGAAAATATCCTAAATAACATATATGCAAGAGCATGTTTTTTTATTATTGATTATACATATAAATAAATATTTATTTTGTCAAACCTCAGTGTAGAAAAAAAAAATCGTGTGACAAAATCAATGGACTTTTTTAGGTAGGGGAGAAGTTATGAAAAATATTTCAGAAACTTACGTTTCAAGGTAAAGAAAAATACTCCAGAAACTTATGTTCCGCAGTCTAGAGCCTGACTTCACAATGTTTCTTTCATATTTTTCTTTACCTATACGCCCATCGACAGTGAGTAAATAAAGATTGTTGCATTTTAGTAAATATAAAGATTATTGCATTTTTTAGATAATCGGGTAGGAGGTAAATAATTATTTTATTTACCGACCTCCCACACCACCGTACGTACGGTTCACGTATACGGCGGTTTCATAGTTTAC
>JGI24710J26742_10000254_pt1 | contig 50043 bp, 30 predicted proteins | sample BioPla2DNA2_FD_26742 | JGI IMG/M metagenome (IMG submission 26742) | reverse complement strand
AATACAAGTCAAGGATGAGGTGAAAAAGGAAAAAAAAGAATAATTTTGTAACAAGGCTAATAGAGGATTTAGACTAGAGACACACTAAATGTAACACTACCAAACAACGTGAGGATGAGGGGAAAGGGATTAAGCAATAATTTCATTTTGTGAAACGTGGGTTATACCCGTCACGATGCTGATTGGAATTGGAAAGAGACCAACAACCCATTTATCAGGATGCATTACGTGAGGAAGGGTTGAGCGAAGATAATCCGCGATGATGCGAACTAGAATTAAGGGAAGAGGATTAAAGCACTACGTGACGGGATCTCGCACATTGAAAATAGAAATGTTCCATCCTCTTGTTGGATAGCTATGTATAGGACAGAATGGAGGTAATCTATCAAACGAGCACCTCCACGATAGACATCTCATTCCTCCTCCATCACAACACGGAAGCCTACATTATAAACTTTCTGATACTCACGATAAGGAAGACGATACGAAGATGAAGCACGATAAGGACGGTCATACCACGAACCTCCTCGGGCTACCCTCTTTTCTTTTTGCTCATCCACGTCATTCCTACCATCTGACTCTGAATAAGGATAAGACAAATAAGCAGACCGAGTCCATTCCCAAACGTTACCATGCATATCAAATAAATCCCATGCATTCCGCAAATACCTACCTACAGGCTCGGAAATAAAACCGCCATCATTATAAAGGGTATCGCGTGGAATCCAGTCGTCATATTTATTAGGATTGGGAATGACGCGTACACTCTCGTAGTTTTTGAATGACGTACAAGATGCAAATTCCTCCAGGCGGATATCTCCCACATTGGCATAAGAAGAAAAGTCCGTTCCTAATGTACCAAACCAGAAAGGCGTATCACTACCAGCCCTACAGGCCCATTCCCACTGAGCTTCGGTAGGCAAAGTGAACTTCAAACCCGTTTTCTCAGACAGCCAATTACAAAAATCCATAGCCTCCTGCCATGACACGCGTACGACTGGCTGCTCCTCGCCATTCAATGAATATCCTTTACGCCCAAACTGATAACCATGCCTATGCTCATCACGGCTGTCATGGGTCGGATTATATTGCCGGAACTGTCTGTTGGTTATTTCAAACCGACCAATCCAAAAAGGCTTATCGATTCTCACAGAAGTCTGAGGCATTTCGTCCGGATGGCGCTGACTTCCCATAATGAAACTTCCTGCAGGGATCTTTACCAACTCCAAAGTCATTCCATTTCCTAAATCTACTGTTTTTTGATAATTCCCTAAGTCTAATTGTTTCTGATAAGCCGCTTCCCAACTTCCATATACTGACTTTACAGGACTATACAAAGGCCAGCCCAACAATGCGGTATCACCCACCTCTTCCATCAGCGGCTCTGGAAGTACAGATGAGATATCGTTTTGCACTTCAGGGAGCCATTCCACATCTACCTTCGGTGCACCAAACATCTCGCGATACAACTCTTTTAGCTCCTTACTCCTTTGGGTGGCGGGATAGTTAGGTATATCAGAACGACGGCCATGGAACGGAGCATTAAAATCTATCCAACAGGCCAATTTTTCCAGAGACTCACAATCCAGTTTAACGTTGTGATGTCCCTTTTGGAGTATTTGCATCAGTTCGGTCTGATCAGCATGTACATCCATAGGAACGAGCATATGCATATCACTTTCTATACCGGGACGTCTCACATACCGATGCAAGTAAGCATACGACAATGTAAAATGTCCACCATAATCACTACCAGCCATACCACTGATATGCGATGTCCAATCCGTTATCCATTTATCACCTTTCAAATATGGGATCTGGGGATTGTCTTCACGATTATGGCAAGAAATACAATATTTGTCTAATACAGGTTGCACCTCGTGACGATAGCTGAAACCACGTTCCTTCCCATACCATTCACGAATCATTTGAGGCTGTTTCCTTGAGGCCGTTGTCAATTTAGGAACCGGGACTGTATTCTTATCCTCATGACAACCAATACACGACACTATTTCGCCCGGCATCCCAGTTAACCAGCTTCTCATTACCTGCAAAGCTTTCCCCTCCAAATCCAATGGTTGCAGAAACACTGGAGTATTAGCCGGTATTGTAAATATAGCTGAACCATCTTCTTCCACATCTACCTCACCCAATATACGCTTGATATCCCATGGGCCATCCATACCAATAGTACCCAACAATCCCCCCTGACCAAGAGGACTGAAATCTAACGAACCAACACGTAATTTTTTAACCGTACCACGCGGTATTCCTTTCAATCCGTCTCCATGATAGATATCCTGTAAAAATACAGTTGCCGTTGTTTTACTCAAATCAATCCGATTGGGTATCACAGCAGGCTTTTTACTAGGTTCCAACAGCACCGGTTCCAGATAACAATAGCCTTCTTCTGCAGTAATAAGTGTACGGTTATTGAAACGGTCCACTAAGTAGATTCCCCATAAACTTTGAGGACCATTTTTCATGGACACAATAAAATAATTCTCATTCAATGGAAAAGGTTGAAGAAATTGAGGCCACACACCATCAGGAAGGCGATCTCTGACCAACGGCTCCACTTTACGCCCAGCATAAGGAATCTCTGCAACCACACCATCAGCTTCATGCCTACCCAAACGGGTATCAATTACCATCAAACGACCACTGCGTGAAACACTATGATGCCCTGTTGCAACTCCAACAATACAGGATGGATTACCAGGTATAGGTCTTGCATTAAAAAACGAAGTGGGGAAATATGAATTCGAACCATAGAAAGACCTTTGAGTCGTTCCATCCGGATTCATGGTAAACATGATCCTGGAGTTGGAATGGGGCAAATCAGCATATTCCCATCGTTGATATAACACTGTTCCATCTTCCATCATTACAGGTCCCCAGTTACTATCCTGATCATAGGTTAGCTGACGAGTCTGACCTGTTTTGGGATTATAACTGAACAGACCACACATCTTGTTGCCACCATTGGTACATGGCAGTCCTAAAAAGGTTCCCGTTGAGCAAAAGATATAATTGCCATCGGGGGAGTAACATCCATCAAAACTGTCAAAATCTTTATAGGTATCAGGAGTCAACTGCCTCACCTCTCTTGTGTGTATGTCCAATTCAAACAAATGCCAACGATTGGAGGTCCCAATAGAAGAATACATCAATTTCGTTCCATCAAAATAGGGTTCTGGATCTGAAATTATCATCCCGGGAGCCGGAGCATACAGCTCGCTTTGCTCCACTGCCCCTTTGACTGATTTTAACAACATAAATTGATTATTCCATCCTTTTTGAGGATTGGCAATTTCTGAATTATTCTGAAAATTACTTGGGGCAATCCCGAGTTGCCAACTCATTGATGTTCTGGAATTTTTCCCTAAATCTCGTTTAATGGCTACAATCTTTTTCTCGTTTAGCAGAGGATTGGCTAATAGAGCTGCATCAAGATGACACAAAATATTTTCAACTTTCTTTTTAACTTTAAGATCTTCCCGTCGAAGCCCTTCAACATACTCATCGCGAAACTGTTCCAATTCAGAAAGGGCTTCTTTCCATTTCGTCCCAGGTTTATATTCCTGAGGGAACCTTCTTTGCAGGTCATCCACAGCAGATGTATAACTATCCACTGTATAATAACTCATACGTTCAATCAAATCCTGGTAGGAATTCTGGGATATTACAGTTTCCCAACAGATAAATGACACAAGTAAAAAACAATATAAAGGTTTCATAACACAACAACTTTAAAAACCTGTTTGCCATTTTGAATAATTGTTTATTCATGATGGTAAACATTAAAAAGGGGATGCAGGCGTGATTGTATCAAGCCCTCCCCCCCTTATAATTGACTATCCTTTAAAATCCTTTCACACAGCCTCCTACAATGAGTAAACCATCGAGATCAATCTTTTCAGATCAGGGCCAGACTTTACTCATTTTTTAAAAGAAACTCACGAAGGATTCAACGCTATCTCGTTTCGTACTACAAACCTTTAGCCCCCATGTCTCATCACTTCATTGGTTGCTTCTGATGGAAGATTTTCACCTACTTCTTTATCGAATGAAATCTTAAACGCGTACGCGAATTCACATGGTTTTTCTGACGGGAAGCGAAGCGCCAAGCCCTCTTCCGTCAACTTCCAGTCAATCGCTTCATCCGAACCCAGCAGCTTTATATTTAATATCTCAGCATCGCCTACAACCTCTTTACTTAACGATTTCACCAAGACTTTATCGCTCCAATTAAGCGTGATAACGTAAAAATCATTTTCTTTAACCGTGAAACGCATATCCTGTACAGTGTAGGCTACAGCCCGATTGTCAGAGAAAGAGCCTCGGGTTGATTCTGTAACACCTTCACCCGATTTTTTCCAGCAACGGGTACCATAAATAGATTCTCCATTTACATTTAACCAGTCACCAATAGCTAGTAGAACATTTTTTTGCTCATCGGTAATGGTGCCATCTGCCCTTGGTCCAATATTCAATAGCAGGTTCCCATTTTTGCTAACTATATCGATTAAATCATGAACGATTTGCTCCGGTGTTTTATTCTCCTCACCTTCTATATAACACCATGATCTTTTACCAACAGAGGTATCGGTTTGCCAGGGGAACAGCATCATCTGACCCGATTTCCCCCTTTCTACATCCCATACCTGTATGTTAGTGGGGTAACCTTGTTTCGTGTTAACAACTACGTTTTCACCCCAGTCTAATGCACTGTTGTAATAATAGGCCAGAAATTTATTGAAGTATGGCATTAATATCGAATCATTAACCGTCCAGTCAAACCAAAACAGTTTGGGTTCATACTTGTAAACCAACTCATATGTATGGGCAAGCCACTCTTTGGCAAAATCATCGGTATAGGCTTGATTATCATATCGGCGACCATATAACGTTATGGTCGTATCCTGAACATCGGAAGGGAACTTCATTCCCCCGTTAAAAAACCACGCGTTTTCAGCTCTGTGGGAAGAAAGTCCAAAGATAAGTCCCTCATTTTCTACTGCATTTTTCAATAACCCGATAATGTCTTTTTTTGGACCCATTTTAGTGGCGTTCCACTCATTGAGTTCACTGTCATACATGGCAAATCCATCGTGATGTTCGGCAACTGGAACGACATATTTGGCACCGGCATCTTTGAATAATTTCGCCCATTCGTCGGCATCAAACTTTTCTGCTTTAAACAAAGGGATAAAATCTTTATAACCGAATTCATCCTGCGATCCCCACGTGGCAACGTGGTGTTTATAGGCCCTACTGCCTTCTTGATACATGTTCCTCGCGTACCATTCGCTATCAAAAGCGGGAACGGAATATACTCCCCAATGAATGAAGATACCGAACTTGCCATCTGAAAACCATTGGGGAAACTGGTAGTTTTCAGCAATATTCTCCCAATCAGGTTGAAAAACTTCAGTGCCTTTGGGTGAAGCAACAGATTCAATATCGTACGGTTGTTTATTCGCCTGTTGACAAGACACGAATAAAATCATCATTAATAATAAGCAAGCTTCTTTTTTCATACGATTATTTTATTTTTATGTTTCGGTGTATGGAACTATTTTAATGAACCTATCGGTTTCATACGATTAATAAATTATTCAGATAGAGTCACACGGTTAAAACTAGTTTTAACCGTGTGACATTTATGGTCCAGGTACATCTCACCCGAAAGCTACCCCGTCATTTTCCCATATTGAATTATCAGTCAGTTATTGGAAAGACATCATTATAAGTTTCTGATTCAAAAATATCAATCGCGTTCTCAACTGGTTTAAACAGGGTCTTATACCAAAACTCACCTCCAGCTTTAATATCGGATAAGGTAGTTGACACGTCAAAAGGGGCAACTGAAACTTCCCCTACGCTATTGTCAGATTTTTCATAAGAAAGTACAGTTTCAACAATAGTGCTCCCACCAACAGCTCGCCAAGTAATGGTAGCTTCACTGCCATCCACTGTAAGCTTCTGAATGGTTCTATTGAATAAACGTGATGCGAATAGATCTCCAAAAGATTCAGCAGTCAACTCATATCCCAAGGACCTGTTATTATATATATCAAAGCTAACGAAGGTGAAAATATATTCGCCTTCAGGTATATTAGGAACAATATGTTTATAAATACCAGGTTCATTGTTAATTGCAAAATCCAAAGAGTCATTATTATCATTCCAATAGATTCGAACTTTATCTATTCTTTGAGACAGGGCGAACATTTCAAATTCAATTCTGTCCTTACCTGGATTGGAGGCCACGCTATCTAATTTCGCGGCGTAAAGTATTTCGCCTTCATCTAAATACATTTGATGCATATCGTTCATTTTCGAACAAGACGATACTAAAATTAGCAGCAGTACAAGTAAGAATAATGGGTGTATTGTTTTTATTGTCATAATTGCCTAAGTTTAAAATAATGGATTGTTTTCATCAACGATTATCACCAAAAACTTCTATCTCCGATATATGAAGAAAATCTCCTCCTGACCAGTTTTCGGTTACTAAAATTCTAATGTACCTAACCCTGGGGTTTTCAGGAGAATTCAAAAACTCTTCTCCCGCGGCTGCCCATGCGGCATCCTCAGCAGAATACTGTCCTAACGGCAATTCAGATGGTTTGATTGACTCGCATTCCATCAGTTTTATCCACGACCCCCAATCCCCGGACGTGTCAAGGGTTTCAGCTCCCCACACCTGAAACTTCCTAATATTTCCATGTCTGTAAATCCAAGATCCTTGTCGCTGATACACTTTTATTCGGCTAATCCTTCCAGTCTGTCCCAAGTCTAAGGTAAACGCGTGTGGCCATCTCCCGGAACCTTGCGCCGTGTGGAAGCCATGATCACCAATTCTTCCATCATAAATGTTTGGAAGTACCCAACCCCACGCCGAAGGCTCATCTCCAGGTAGATATAAAGCGCGAAACTTAAGTCGGTCGAATTGGGTTTCATAAAGTGGCGTCAAAGAGGTATACTGGGTCTCTGAGCGATTTTCCCATCTATCTTGCACGAAAATACCAAAGTTGCCAGGTATCGTGTCAAGCCCTCGAACCGTACCATCACCTGCTACGACAGAACTGTAAAACGTCTCTATGGGAACGTACTCCATGTTACTGTCTTCTCTTAAAACAACCACCGATATTTCCGCACGATCCGGATTGTCCCAGTACAAATGGATCCCCCCGAAATCTTCAACGGCTCGCATCGTTTGCGCGATAGAAATCAAGGGCGGTTCCAAGGGTTCAATTGTTACCGTAACACCTTCGGATTCATTTTGGCTTCTATCCACGGCATGCAGGGTTACCTGGCGAGGTTTTGTATCTCCAAACCCGTATAGTTTTAACGTATCGGTGTATAATGATGATTTAGCCTCATTAATAATACCGTCTCTTAGTGAGTATATTGCTTTTACATATAAGAGATCCTCATCTTTTGGCAACTTGTATGTAAGAATTGCCCCACCCTTTACATTTTTCACCTTCACATCAGAAACCTTTCCTGGGGCGACATTGTCAATGGGTATCTGCCCAATTGGCTCTTCACCGCATGAAACCACGAGTAAAAGGATAAATATCAAAAATAATGTAATTTGATGTTTCATTTTTATCTCTATTTAAAAGTTATTACCATCCATAATTTTGAATCAAGTTGTTGTTCACCGAAAGATCATATTCTCTTATAGGCCAAAAATAGTCTTTCACTGAGAATTGAATGGGTTTTTGGGGAAGAAGAGTTAACACGTAAAAATCCTCCGCGTTATCGCCTGAAGTATTCCATCCTCTTGGCTGTTCATTCAACGTGCTAATTTGTTTCCACCTTCTGATATCCCAAAACCTTTTCCCTTCAAAAGCAAGTTCAATAGTACGCTCTTGTTGAATGATCTCACGTAATCCCTCCTTAGTTTTAGGCTTGTTCGGTTCAACCGAATAATTGGCCCAAGACTCCTCTACACCTTTTAGTCCAGCCCTTTTTCTTATCGCGTCTAAATAGGTAAACACCTCATCTGATGGCCCGTTAGCCTCATTCAACGCTTCCGCGTAGTAGAGGTACAGGTCAGCCAAACGCATGACTGGAAAGGGATAGTATTCCACGCTGTTATTAGATGCCGTCACAGCATTTTTGAAGCTATGCATTTTTTTCACGGAGTACCCGGTTATAGAAAAACACTCGGAAGCAGATGACATCCCTGAAAATTCTCTTGCATAAAACTCGGTCCATTTCACGTTACCCGGGAAGTCGTAATATCCATTTCCAAAATATATTCCACGGTCAAATCCAAGGCTGGCATAAAATCTTGGCTCACGGTTGAAGTGAAAGTTTATCGTCGTCTTCCCTTCTTTAACATAATATATCTCGTCTCCGGACGAAGGCTCCGGCCTCATTTTAAATCGATTCTCAAACCAACCTTTACTTAACCAATCCTTATCTTCATCTATTGGTACACCGTTCTTGGAATAGTATTGTTCCACTATTTTGATAGTTGGCCCCCACTCTGATCGAATAGAGGTGTGTTCTGCTGCCAACCGCATTATTTTGGCTTGAGCCTGTCGTGATAATTCGCTACAATTGTGATTGGTCCCTCCCCATATTAACTCTTTGTTCCATCTGTCGCAAATGGCTTGACGATAGGTTGTTTGAACCCAGAATGGCTCTGGGGCCGTCATCGCTTGTGGATCAACAATGTCATACAACTCTTTCCCTTGTTCATGGCATAAATCGATAGCCTCTTTACATGCTTCAGCGGCAATGACCCACTTATTATCATCCACGGTTTGTGGAAACAGACAGATCCCCCTATTATCAACCATACTGGCATAATTGGTATTCCCATTAAACAGAGGACTTGCCCAAAACACGAGTACCTGCGCCCTTACGCTCATGGCAGTTAAATTGCTAGCCCTTCCTGCTTCTGTACCTTCAATTACTTCTCGCTCATCAGGTAATTCGTTTGCGGCCTCTAACAACAGGTCAGAGATATACGTGACAACGGAGTCAACGGGTTCACGGTATACTTTGACCTCATCGACATCCGCTGAAACGGGTAAGTTGGTATCCATAATGGGTATTGGTCCATACATTCTGAACAGGTAGAAATGATAATAGGCTTTCAGAAATTTGACTTCAGCGCTCCACCTCTCTTTTTCGTAATCGGGGATATCTACCACGCTATTGATGTTTTCAAGGAATATGTTGCAATCCCTTATCCCTTGCCACAAATTCACGTCTGCGCCTCGCCCGCCATTCCAAAAATTCACATATGGATTGGTTGCATTTTGCCTGGCATTTGCAATGTCGCGGGAGCTCCATGTAATGAAATAATGGGTCCAGGTATCGTCGCCCCCGCTCATGGCAACATCCCATGAAACATCACCTTCACGGGGTAAGTAACCATAACAAGTATACAGGAATCTCTCAGTAGAGGCCCTGTTTCTAAAGGCGTATTCAATTGTTGCCACGTTATCTGGAACGACATCCAAATAGCTACAGGATATCATTCCAACCCCGATAATTATAAAAAGTGTATATATTATTTTTTTCATAAGGAATATTATTTAAAAAGTTGTTTGCAAGCCTAAATTAAATACCATTTGAATAGGATAACCCAATCCATTTCCACCCATTTCAGGGTCCCATAACTTGAATTTGCTGAATGTAAGGAGGTTGGTTCCACTAAGGTATATCCTCAGGTTATTTATTTTTACAGCGGATAAAGTTTGTCTTGGTATAGAATAGCCTAATTCCAGTGATTTCAACCTCAAAAATGATCCGTCACGCATAAACCAAGTTGATGTCTGAACATTATTCTCAACAATCTTTTCAGATAATCGTGGCCACAAAGCATATAAGTCTCTATTGGCTTCTGACCAATGGCTATCGGCATAAGCTTTCAACAGAGCATTTTGCCTATCGATAAAGGGCGCTGTGGCGGTTGGATCTATCCAGAATGATTCTCTTGCAAGTCCCTGGAAAAAACAGGACAGGTCAAAATTTTTGTACCCCATCGAAACCCCGAACCCATAAACAATTTCAGGGCTTTGCGGATAACCTATAAAGACCTTGTCTAAATCAGAAATTTTCCCGTCTCCGTTTATATCCTTGTATTTAATGTCCCCCGCGCGATAATCACCGAATTGCAAGGGTGAATTTCTCACCTCATCTTCATCAACAAATAGCCGTTCGGCAACATAACCTTGATTTTGTGAAAGAGATTGCCCCACGTGTGACAACCACGGCATACTGCTATAATCAGGCTCTTCATAAACAGTAAACGCGCTGGTCGCGTAAGTGAAGTTAGCCAGCGCCGTTACCCAAAGTGACTGGCTGATAACATGATTATAGTTAATAGACATATCAAACCCTTCACTCCTAGCTTTTCCAACATTAGCGCTGATAGGGGCTTGTAATCCCATTGTTGCAGGAATCGCCGCACGATTCATCAGGATGTTTGTCCGGTTTTCTTTAAACACATCGGCTTGAAGTGTGATTTTTTCCCAAAGCCCCAACTCTATTCCAAGGTTTGTTTTTTCAGCGGTCTCCCATGAGATTAAATCGTTTGAATAGCGCGAGATCGAAATACCGCTCAAAAATCTTCCCCCACTGTTCCCGTACGTACCAAAAGAAGACCCCTTTTCGTCATTATTCATATTAACATTCGATAAATAGAAAAAGCGGTCGGTAGGGCTTCCAATCTCATCGTTTCCAACAAATCCATAGGTAGCTTTAAATTTCAACATATTAATCGTCTCCTTTAACCGATCACCCCAAAAATTTTCATTGGACACGATCCATCCCAATCCAATGGATGGGAAAAAACCAAACCTTTCCTTTTTGGAAAAACGCTCAGATCCATTATACCCGAAGTTTAACTCGGTAAAATATCGAGACGCGTAAGCGTAGGTGAATCGACCGGCCAATCCTAAATTCCTGTGAGGGAGGGATTGCTGCAAATCCCCGGCATTCGCTTGTATGGACTCTCTCATGGTCCCCACCAATAACGCGCTAACGGCATGATCATCATTATACACCCGCTCCCAGCTAAGGGCACCTTCAAAGTAAGTACTTGATGTCACATCTTTTTGTCCTTCCGAATAGTCTAAGTATTCTCTACCCGTTTGTTCATTGATCACGTTTAACACGTACTCGTCCGTTTTTTTAATATACCTGCCAACATTATAAAAGAAAGGATTGAAAAAACGACTTACCTCGTAATAGGAATATCGGTTGGTGTTAAACATACCCCTTAATGACAAACCTTCGGTTATGAAATCAAGATTTTGCATTAATTCCACTTGGGCGAACATCTGCGATGTTGTGTAATCTCGATACCCTTTTGTCATTTCGGCATACGGGTTAACAAATTGTCCTTGATCATAATTACCGTACAGAATGTGCTTGGTGAATTCGTTGGCCTTATCCGGTTTGAAATACGGTGGAAAAAGCGCTGGATTAGATCTCATTACAAGCGAGTACATCGCATCACCACCCTGCAACGGACCTGTATAATCATCGAATGTACCTTGTAGTCTAACGGCTACTTCAGTCGTAGGAGTTACATTGATGTTCACGTTTGCCCGTAACATATACCGTTTTAAATCAATATTGTTGTTAAAATTATTTATCGGGTCAACTTTTAACACCCCCTTGTCATTATTCAACGTTCCAGCCAAATAATAACGAGTTACCTTACCACCACCACTGAGGTTAAAATTAAAGCGCTGATTGTGAGCGTAATCATTAAAAAGGGTTTTGTACCAATCATTGGCGGGATAAACATACGGGTTCCCTCCCGCGATCGTATTATCAATTTTGTTTTGAGAATACAATGTAACTCCTAACGGGTTCCTAGTTCTTACAGCCTCATTATGAAGTTTCATATAGGTTATTGGATCTGCAAGCTCAACCCTGTGAGTTGGGGTAGACACGGAGTTTTCATACCGTATGTTCATCGTTGCCTTTCCTTCTCTACCTTCCTTCGTCGTTATCAATATTACCCCGTTTGCTCCCCTTGAGCCATACAAAGCCGTTGCAGTAGCATCCTTCATAATTGAAAAGGTTGCAATATCATCGGGTTGCATTCTGGCTAGATCCGCGGCACTAACCTCATTGTTATCTAGCAATATCAGTGGATCTTTCTTGTATCCAAACGTTGTAACGCCCCTCACAAAGAAATCCGCGTTATCTCTTCCTGGTTCCCCGCTTCGCTGATAAGAAATTAACCCGGCCACTCGTCCTGCTAACGCGGTAGTGAGGTTACTACTTGGTACTTTTAAATCTTTAGTGTTTACAGTAGTAATGGAACTTATCACACTCTCTTTCCTCTGTTTTGCAAAAGCTACCACGGTAACTTCATCCAGCAATTCAGCCTGCTCTTCAAGTGTAACATTCAACGTTGTCCTGTTGTTAACATTAATTGTTTGAGTTTGCAGCCCTAAAAAAGAGAACTGAAGCTGATCGGTTGGCTGAACCTCAATGGAGTAACGACCATCCACGTCTGTTATTACACCTTTAGTAGTACCTACAACAACAATAGTTGCCCCGGGAACAGGTTCGTACTGTGAATCTACAACCTGACCTCTCACCGTAATGGTCTGAGCAAATGTCCCCAGGGGTATCATCCACGCGAACGCGAACAACAGCATTGTACATTTTAATAATGAATGTCTTTTTTTCATCCCTTTTTTATTTAAAAGATTAATAATCAAACCTTTTCAGAAAATTTCAAATTATTGAAAAGTAGCTCTCCAAGAATTTTGTTGTTCCGATAATATCATATTTTACTTATTTACCATACAAACTAACATGCACGGTCTCTTACAGCCTATTTGTTTTTAAGCTCTTGAAACAATTCAAACCCTTGACCGGGTGTTAGTCCATTATGCACCACCGCGTAAACTGCCTGAATCATGGAAGCGGGTGACTCACTTTGGAAGACATTACGCCCCATATCAACTCCAGCAGCTCCTTCATTAACTGCCTTATAGCATAACTCTAACGCTTCCTTCTCAGGCAATTTCTTACCTCCGGCAATCACTATAGGCACGGGACATGTGGAGGTAACTTTTTCAAAACCTTCGCAATAGTATGTTTTAACAATGGTGGCACCATTTTCAGCGCATACCCGCGAAGCCAGTGCAAAGTAACGGGCATCACGAACCATTTCCTTACCAACGGCAGTAACCCCCATTACGGGTATACCATAGCGATTTCCTGCATCTACCGCTTTCACCAGGTTCGCGGCCGTGATTGACTCCCGTTCGCCATCCCCTGCTGAGAACATCACTGCCATGGCTGAAGCATTGCAACGAATCGCCTCTTCCACGTCAATAAGCACGTTCCGATTCAGTTCCGTCAATATGGTTGAACCGGCATCAAAACGCAAGCAAACCGGTTTATTCACATTTGCAGGAATCGAAGATTGGAGAATTCCCCTGGTACACATCAAGCAATCAGCATATTGTACCAAAGGGACAATCTCCAAGTCAATACGTCCCAACCCAGAGGTTGGTCCCATAATAAACCCGTGGTCAAATGCCAGCATCACGGTACGTCCCGTAAGGGGGTTGAAAATTCGGGATAACCTGTCTTTCATTCCCCAACCCAAGTTGGAGGCACCTTTTACTTTAAAATCAGCATATGAAGCGACCTCTTTTAACCCAAAGGAGGTAGCTTCAATATATCCATCCATATCAGCCATAATGATTTTTAATTATTAACAACCTGTGCGTTATGTCTTAATCAGCCATTGTCTTTAATGCTTCGACAAAGGACTGGAGTATACAACTCCATGATGTGGCACCGCTATCGGCAAAACCAACCGATCGCTCACCATAGTTACGAGCTCTGCCGTAATTGGCCTTCATCCGCGTGGTAGCGGCTGCACCAGCTAAAGCAGCATCAGCACCAGCCTGCATCACCTCAACAATATCTTCAGATTTACAAAGCTGCATCGCTTCCACGGCTGGCACCACTGCATCCATCAAAGTTTTATCCCCAGGCTTGGCTTGTGTCTGTTTCTGCAAGTTAGCTAAAGCCCCGGCGAACATTCCACGAACTTCAGCCGCATCCAGTCTCGTGCCGGAAACGCAATCACCCATACCCAAAAAGAAAGCCCCTAATAAAGTACTGGTTGATCCGCTTACCTGAAGCATCATGTTCATTCCTATGTCGTTAAGCATCGATTTAAACTCTACACCTTGTCTAGCCGTATTGACCGCGGTCAACATGGCCGTATAAATTGCCTGCCCATGATCACCATCACCTATAACCGCATCCAAGCTGGAAAACTCGTCAACCCGTTCACTTATATTCTTTAGGGCATGCTCCAGCATAGATTTGAAATCGTCAATGGTCAATTCTTTTTTCATGTCTCGAAATTAACTCCCAAGGTTAGTCCAATAGGGGGTATTCGAAGGCTTGTTCTTTAGGTACTCTATGTGATCATCATCCAATATGCCCAAAATCATTTGGAAGCCCGCTTGTTCCTGAACGGTCAGGATCTCTTGTATGCGACTCACGCAGACTTGCAATCCACGTGCCTCAAGCTCATAGAATGCCTTACGAAACACGATATTCAACTCCATATGTGTTGTCGCCCCAACACCGTTGATAATCAGCATCATTTTGTCTCCCTTCTCGGGCTTAAGTTGCTGGCACAAAAGCCCAACCATCTCCGCTGCTGTATCGTCAGCCGAGACCAGTGCTTTCCGAGTACCACCACCTTCACCATGTTGCCCCATACCTATCTCCATGATTCCATCCGGGAGGTCAGTTATGATTGCCCCATTTTGTGGATGGGAACAAGACTTCATGGCTACTGCCAATGTAGCGACCTGTTGATTATAGCGCTCGGCAATCTCAACCAGTTCGTCCAACGATTTGCCTTCATCGGCGGCAGCACCTAAGATTTTGTACAAAGGTACACATCCAGCCAGTCCGCGACGATCATTCAAATCGGCTCCAATCCCGGCGCTGATGTCATCGTGCGTCATCACTTTAGCCACTTTTATACCCTCACGCTCAGCCAGCTGACATGCCATGTTGGCACTCAAAACATCGCCCGAATGGTTGAGTACCACAAGCAATATTCCAGCCTTTCGTTGCATCAGCCGCAATGCCTGAAGTAGGCGTTGTGCACCGGGTGCGGCAAAAATATCACCCACCACGGAACAGTCGAGCATACCATCACCAACGAAGCCACTCAAGGCCGGTTCATGACCGGATCCACCCAGGGTTACGATTGCCACCTTATCTTCATCTTTCGGATTCGCTCTAACAACGATATTCTCAGCAGCCAATTTTACATGTTCCGGGTAGGCTAACACCAAACCCTCCAACAATTCTTTCGTGATGTTTTCCGGGTTATTAATGAATTTAGTTTGCATATCTTTCACTCCTTACATTAATGTGTTTCACTTCATCTCCATCAATTCGACAGAAATACCTTCTTCCTCGATGAATGCAATTGACAGATGTTCGTCAAGAGCCATAGGTCCAAAAATCACCTTTTTCCCCTTTAGCTCTTCTTCTAATGATTGAACAACATAGGCTATATGCGCCTGTTTTTGAACCAGCTCGGGCATACAGCTTCCTGGCTCGAATTTCAAAAACTCAATTTTGTTTGGGCTTTTACTGATGTCTGTTAACCAAACACCTAAGTCATCATTGTAAAAGGCACCTTCCGGAATGGTATCGGTAATGATACCAAAATGATGCAATGTTCTCATTTTTGATTTTGTTAAATGATTAATGATTAATGATTAACGTAACCTGTATAGGTCACATTTCGTCCGACCGCAGGCCACAATCAAGCGGCTAAATAACAGACTTTATTCTTCAATGATCACCCGGAAACCAACATTGAATACACGTTGGTACGGGTAGAATCCTTTTCGCGAATAAGAGGTGGAGAACTTGGGTCTTTCAATATATGATCCACCGCGAACCACCTTGTATTCACCCTTTTCTTTGCTTTTCTCCATGTATGGATAGGGTAAATAGTCCGATCGTGTCCATTCAGCCACGTTACCATGCATACAATACAATCCGAATGGATTGGCCTCATACTGCTTGCCGCCGATCTGAACCAAATTCCCGTCATCCACGCTCTCCTCTTTAGGAAGGAAGGTGTAATATGGATACCACGGGTTATCGGGTTGCATGGGTTGCGGATCCACTCCAGAAACGGCAAACAGTAATGTCGTTCTGTCCGCCAAGTTATCTTTATCGCCAAAATCGGCATGAAGGTCACCATACCAGAAGTCACTATCGCTCCCGGCTCGACAAGCCCACTCCCATTGAGCTTCCGTCGGCAGGGTAATATTCAGTCCGGTTCTTTCACTTACCTGTTTGCAAAACTCCATGGCATCGTTATAACTGACGCGGATAACGGGCTGATCTGGTTCATTGGCAGGGTAGCCAGGTACAACATGATCTTTCCATTGCTGGTCTACGTACCGACTGTCATGATCTGGGAATATCACGTTGAACTGCTCGTTGGTAGTTTCCAGTTCGGCCATCCAGAAAGGCTTGTCTATCTTAACCTTAGAGGTGGGCTGCGTGTCCATAGGCCCTTGATAGCTTCCCATGACGAATTCTCCGGCGGGAATACGTACAAAAGCGATATTTACCCCCGGGGCCAATTCTACAACTTTCCTTACTTCACCGGTCGATATTTGCTTCGCTCTGGCATCCTCTGCATCAAATGGCCAACCTTTAACCGTCCAGTTTTTAATTTTCACCTCCTTACTTTTCTTGGGCATCTCCGGCACGATCTCCCCTTTCCCCTTCAGGTAAGCCGCGTAGTCGGAAAGCTCTTTCTTCCAATCCACACCGGCACCGTTACCATATTTGTTCGTCAATTCTATTCGGCGTTCTATCTGATCGAATCCCTGGTAAGGATGATTGGTCAAGACATTGGCATTAAAATAACCTTTGTCGGGTGCATTGTAGTCAATCCATGTGTACAAAGTGCGCCACTCTTTGTCCGTAAGCTCCACGTTATAATGCCCGCGCTTAAGCATACGGACAAGCTCACTTGTATTGGGATGATACTCATAAGGCTGCAATACAACCATGTCACCTTCACCACCCTGGCGATGGATATAAGGATGGAAGTTTAGATACGAAGTCCCATACCCGCGTTCATCTTTCTTCCCACCTCGTAGGTCAAACGCTTGTTCCCCATCGTGGCAAGCAATACAGGCACGATCAAGGATGGGTTGTATCTCGAGATCAAAGGTGAAAGAACGCACACCTCCCTCGGGAGGAATCAGTTTACTAGGACTCTTTTGCGAGGCGATCACTCGTTTGGGTATCGGAATCTGATTCTGATTCTCATGACAACCGACGCAAGAGACCACTTCACCCGGTTGCCCTGTTACCCAACTACGCATCCATTGGACAGCAACCCCCTCCTCATCGATAGGCTGTATAGAGATGGGCGTGTTAGCCGGGGCCGTGAATATAACTGATCCATCTTCTTCTACCGGTACGGTCCCTAATATGCGCTTTATGTCCCAACCAGACTGAATGCCGTGCCAATTATGGTCAGACTGAGTTTGCACGTACGCGTATTCGTAGGCATGCAGACGAAGTTCTTTAACTGTCCCCCGGGGAATTCCACGGAGCCCTTCCCCCTCATAGATATCTTGAATGAAAAAGGTTGCCTCTTTCTGATCTAGCTTCACACGATCGGGAATCAAAGGAGGAATATCTGTTTTCTTCACCAGGATAGGGCTTATGAAGCCTTCGCCTTCCGCTTCCCATATACAGGTCACATTATCGAACACGTCCACGAGGTAAATTCCCCACAAGGAGTTAGGGGTTAGTTTAGCTGAAACCAAGAAGTACTTATCATTCAACACGGTGGGCTTTATGAACTGGGGCCAAACCCCGTTAACCAACTCATCTTTGATTAACTCCTCGATGGGGCGATCACGGTGCGGTATTTCCTGCACCATACCCGATACGCTCTTGCGCCCCTTGGCCGGATCAAAAACTATGAGACGTCCGGAGCGGGCAATACCATGATGGCCGGAAATGATCCCCACGAAAGAGGAAGCTTGACCCGGAATGGGCTGCACGTCGAACACGCTATTGGGAAACATGGCCCCGCTTCCATACAGCGCCTTATTCTCAGTCCCATCGGGATTCATGTGCATCACGATACGCGAATAGTAATGCGTCAAGTCCGTGTATTCCCAACGCGTGTACATCACACGACCATTGTTCATGATAACTGGGTTCCAATTGGCATCTTGGTCGAACGTTAAACGACGGAGATTTCTGTTTTCGGGGTCATAAAGCACCAGGTTCCCAACTGCATCACTACCACTCACGCAAGGTACTCCGTGGTAACCGATGTTGGAAACGGCCAAAATCCGGCCATCCGGCAAATAGGTACCATCATAAAACTCGAGGTCTGGCTCATCGTTATCAATCAGAGGTTGATAACCACTTCCATCAAGTTTCACCTCGAAAACATTCCAGCGCCTATCGGCTTGAAGTTGGGAGAACATCACACGATCTGCATCCCAATGCATTCGCAGGTCAGCAATGGATGAACCGTTACCCGGTTTATGAACCTGGCGGAGCTTGATCTCCCCGCGAAGATTCGACAACTCTACAATTTCAGCATCAAACCCCCCGCGTGGGGCAGACTCTTGGTTGCTCCAGTTATTCATCTGCGTCCCTAATTGAGGAGCCATCGCCCTCCGTGCACCATCTTTTAATATAAAACGAGATGCTACAATCTTATCGGGATCAAGCAGAGGGTTACCAAGAAGGATAGAACGTTTTAATTCCAGTGCACGTTTAGCATCTGACAGGGCTTGAACATCTCCCCTGTACATCTCGTCAAACCCCTTGTTTGCCAAAACTGAAAGCTCCCTCAACATGGGGGTATACTTTCCCGCGTCAAACGTTGACGATTTGTTCATATCGTTGTATGCGAGTTCTACCGAAGAAAAGTTCAACCAAGACAAAGCATGCTGGATCTCCAACACCTTGGACACTTCATCTATCAACTGTGAGTACTGTCTTTTCTTAGCCTCCAAGCTTTGCTCCTTATTGGCGATTTGTAACCTTTCTTCATAATAGGAGTTGTCCTTTAATTGCCTCAAAAGGCTCTTAATCAATTGCTCTTCCTCGGCTAAGATCGCAGTTGTTGATATAGACTCCAAAAAACTTGTAAAAGACGGCATGGCCTCAGGCTCTACAAAATGTACCATAGCTTTTGGGTATACTTTGATAGCAGGTTCAGCCTTTCTTTCCTTAGGAGCCGCGAACACGGGAATTATTCCCAGCACTAGGAAACACCCTTTCAAAAGGACTTTTTTTGGTAACATGAGACAAAGATGTTTGGTCAAATGATTTGCACATTCTTATAGCCCTGCATTTTGATTGGTAAACCTCAAACCAGCACCATCGTGGTAACTTGCCCATTCCTCCACGATAGCACCCTCAGGGCCAGCCATCATAAAATGGTATGTCTCCAATTCCTTCAGCCTAAGAAGATCGCCTACCTCTTGAACAACGAAATTCTTGCTCTTGATAGGGCCATGCTTGGGCGGAATTGAAGGAGCATCGGGTGTCTCGGTACCTACTTCGGAAAAATTATAGACCCACCCATGAGTGACCATCCATGACTCATGCTTTGGTGAGAAATTAGCGGTTGCCACATGAGCATGCTCTGGTATCATCTGTCCGGGCAACAAGTAGATAGTATGTGCGAAATACTTGTATTCAGGATCGTTCACCCAAAAAATACCTCCCATACCTACATTCTCAAAGTCACCCAGACCATGATCCGTTACCCACATATCCTTCTCCATCAAATCAGTAAATGGGACATTGTAAAACGCAAGCATCTCTTTCATTGCTTGCATGGCTACTTCCTGTTGGAATAGACCGTCTCGATAAAAATCGGCATTTGTAAACTTCTTACTGAACTTCATCATTTCATCATTTTTTTGTTCGTTAATACTGCTGGTATTTTCATTTCCTTGAACCTTACCAGTTTTTCCTGTACAAGCAACGAGCGATCCAAATGCGATCATTGCCAAAAAAAACCACGTAACACTCTTTTTCATCATTGTTCTAATATTAAAAATTATCGTCTCCTTAATCAATCCAACTAAGCATCTTCAAAAGCCAGAAAGCCCTAAATTGGAGCCATCATGAATTGTATTCGAGCATCACCCCATGGCAATACCTTCAACTTCTATCAGCAATTCGTCCCTACAAACATCGGCCCATAGGTAAGAAATGGGTACCGATTGCTCGCGAGATGACAAATGGCGTCTCACTGTTTCATAATCTTTCGGGTTTTTCAAGTATACCCTCAACATACGTATCCTGTCATTGCCTATCAATTGCGAAATATTATCTATGGTGACATTCATTTGACGCTCAACCCCAACCCCCTTCAGACTCTCCTCTCCTCTAATAGCCGCGGTACCAGACACATACACCAACCTGCGGTCTCCAAAGGTCATACTTTTAGCCCTTTCGAACTTGGGGGTTGCCTTTTCGCCACCCGCCTCCTTTAAGACATCGCTTGAATATTCATGAGCGGCCACCTGTAGCTTATTATCAATAGGTGTAGCGAAGCAACATTTAGATTTAAAAATCACGGCATCAATATCTACCGATACACCGCCCACCATCGTTCCAATACCAGTTGCCGCGGGATAGCCATTTTCCCATCGATCCAACGAGTAAAACTCACCACGGGCGTTGTTGAACATCTGATAATGCTGATTTTTACCATCCCACGCTGTAATCCGTTCAATGTAATTCCATTGACGAGTAATTGAAGCAATTGGAAATTTCTCTTTTCCCAAAAGCTCCCCTATTAACCGGAAAACCTCCCTCGATTGATCGAGTATACACACTGACAAATCTGCTTGAAAACCTCCGGCATAAAGTAAACGAGCACATTCGTTTTCAACGATTACATATGAATATCCTTCATGTTCGCTGAAACGTACAATATCCTTTTCTCCGGGCATGTAACTATGTACCTCCATGACCAGCCCACCTTCCAAGGGGGGTTGAGGGACGTAGGTCAGCGCCGGCATCTTATCACTAAATTTCTCGTGGCAACAGGCACGTAGATGTTCACGTTGTTCTACGAACTGCACGTTATTTACAGGAGCCCCAAATACAATAAGGCGAAGTATAGACCTATCATCAGGCAGTTGAACCATCAATTCATTGACCATACAGTCAAAAGATCCCACTTCTGATGTATATATAGTGTAGTCTATTTTATCGCAGTAATTCATAAAGAGTTCACATATTCCGTTAATGCCTCGATATCTTCACTGGAAACCTTCTTGTTGATGCCATGACCATGCACTTCGAATACATCTCTCATCGTGGCCGCCCGGCCATCAAAAAGGTAGGGTGCCGTGCGCCAGACCTCACGTAGCGTTGGTGTATCCCAACCTTTTTCAAACTCGATATCTTCACCGATTCGGTACATCTTCATATCCGTGTAATAAATACCACTGTGACATTCGCCACACTTCAACCTGTCGAACACCTTTTTACCTGCTTTCGCTTTTTCAGATAACTCGTTATTAACAAGATAAGGGCTCGGTACGGGTTGCAAAGACATTAAATATTCGTCTACACACTGAGCATCTTCTTCTGGTATCTCGAAAAACTGGATGAACTTGTACCCTGCGCGAACGGCCCGAGCAGCCGAATCACGTATACCAGAAATCATGTTAGGGGGTGTAACATGGCTGAAAATTAAGCTTTTGCAGTTTTTTGGATTTCCTATACCGTCATTCATCAAGTCCCAATTCATGCCATCTGCCCGCGCTTCCGGATGGCAACCAATACAGCTCTGCCAGTGCTGAAAACAGAGCGTCGCATCATGAAAATATTTTTCACCTTTATCGATAGAGCTCTCTACACGCCCCGGGTTCAGGTCGGCCTGTGACAATGCATGGGTTCGCGTGTCCATCACGTTTAAGGTATCAGAAAAGTAGGTGGGTACGAACAAACGGTTATCTGCCAGTAATATCTCTCTCGGACCATTACCTTGTAAAGGTATGCGCTCACGCAAGCCGTACAAAAAGGTCAAGTCATACTCTAAAACCGATTTATCAGGAAACGCTAAAAACTTATTAAGCATCTCTTTGTGGCGTATCACGCTTATTTCATGTGTCCCTGAATGTGAAATGAAAATCTTTTCTTCGTTGCAGGCTATGCTCCAAATGCCAGCTGCCCCTCGCTCGGGTTCATCCACGATTACCGTTCCTAAAAACTGCAGTTGCCCCACGTCAATCACGCTGAAAGCACTCGTGTTCATCCAACCCTGTTGCAGTTGTGAAGTGGGTACCGTATAGCGTCCCAAGTTGTGAGATACATAAGCGTACTTTCCATCGGGAGTTATACAAACACCCCGTAACGCGTTACTCCCATTGGCCAACCGAATATCTTTGATCTTGGTGAAACTGTTGAGGTCGATGACGGATACGCACGCGGAGACGTGATCCACGTCTGCTCGTTGAGCCGGAAGAAAATTCGTGACAAACAGGAGTTTTCCATCCTTGCTGATTGCTGCCGAGGTCGGTTCCCGAAGGACGGGTACGGTGCGGGTCACCCTGTTTGTCGACAAATCCACTTCAGATATCGTGTTCTGGAACTGGTTGCACACGTATAACTTATCTAATACTTTATTAATAACAGGTGCGCGGGCTCCGGAGCCCACACGCACGGATGCCACCTCTTTCCCATCAGGCAAGTTCAATACCTTGAGTATCCCTTTAGTTTCAAAAGTGGTAACATATAGTCTGTTCCCTTCAACAGCAATTCCCGTTGGCTCCTCATCCATAGCGTAAGACCTGATCAATTGCCGACCATCCGGAGAATAAACGGCCACACGTTTTAGGCCTTTCTCAGGTATTACCAATTCTCCTCGTGAATTCAAGGCGATGCCGGTTGGGTAGCGTGGAACCTGATTCGCGAAAGTCGACAAGGTAATACCCGCCATCACGCCTAACAAAAAAGCCCTAGTTCTTAGCGGTATCATCACTCTTTATTTTTTAGTTTGCATATAGCCAAGCTCGGCAGAAATAAGTTTGGCTTCTTCTTTTATCAGGACAGCATTATTCTCGATTACTTCTTTGGTGAGTCGACCTTTGGGGCCTGAAATCCAAATCGAACCACACGGGTAACCTCTGTAATCAAAGACTGGAGAAGCTATACAAATAACTCCAGTAAGTTCCTCTTCGTTGTCTATAGCATAGCCAAGTCTGAGGATTTTTCTCAACTCTTTCATATAATCCTCGCGAGAGGTAATGGTACGTTCATTAAAGCGTTGAAAATCCATGTTCAACAAATATTTTTCCCTTACACTATTCGGTAGATAAGCCATAATAGCTTTTCCCGGGGCAGAACAATGCAATTCAAACGATTTTCCTGGAGCTAATGTAAAGCTAAATGGATAAGAACCTTGGGCCTGATTGATGAAAACTCCTTTCTCTTCACCCATTACACCAAAACAGACCGTCTCTCTTACCTGATCACGAAGTGTTTGCAAATGGGGTAGAACCGTTTCAATCAATTGGTGTTCGTTCAAGGCACGAAATCCCAAAGTCAGTAATTTTAGCGATAACTTATAGCATCTAGACCTTTCGTCATATGTCAAAAATTCCAAACGCATCATCGTGTTCATGATACGATAGGCAGTAGTTTGCGATAATTCCAACTCCTCCTTTATCTCTTGCAACGTCATTCCTTTATTGTTGCGAGAGAGGCAATCTAGTATGGATAATCCCTTTTCTAAACTAGGAACCCGGTACTTTTCCTCTTTGTTATCCATATGCAAAAACGTGTTTTCCACTTTTGGAAAATTATTCCATCATGATGATAAACATAAGAATAGAATTTAATATAAACAAATATTTGTTCAATTTTTTCTAATTTAATTTTGTCATGGCAATGTTCAAAGGCACTTCACACCTTGCTATTATTTTAACACGATTCTCACCTTTACCAAAAAAGGTTAAGGTTATCGGGGCCTCGTTGTGCCCACATACCAAACTTCGCATCGCGGGACTATTCAGGGAGCTCGTGTTGCTGCAACGACTCCCACGTTGGCTCGAATTTTCCTTCTTTCATCTCCTCGGCGTCCACGCTGATCCTATAGATGAAATCAGGGTCACTAACTTGCGCGGTGACGCTTGAACATAACCAGGTGAAATAAGCGACAACGCATACGATTTTTATTAACGAGAATACCTTTGTCACTTTGTCATGCTACTACATAATAAATATAATGTTAAAGATTATTGTTCATGGTCGCATCATAGACACAAAATCATAAAAAATAATAATATATGGCAACAAATGTAATGACTTTAGCCTGGAAAATTTTTGACCATTTTCGACAATAAGTTGCACTATATCGATGATTTGTTTATTTTTGTGTTAAAAACAACGTGAAGATGAGGGGAAAGGGCTTGGATAAGAATTTCATTTTGTTAAACGTGGGCTATGCCTATCACGATGCTGACTGGAATTGGAAAGAGGTCAATAGCCCCTTTATCAGGATGCATTACGTGAAAAAAGGTCGAGCGAAGATAATCCGTGATGATGGCGAACAAGAACTAAGGGAAGGGAACCTTTACCTTACCCCGTCTTACGTGAAGCATTCGTACGAGTGCAACGGTGTATTGGAACTTTATTACATTCATCTGTACGAGGATCCCGGTAATGAACTCAGTATTTTCGAACTAATTGACTTCCCAGTGGAAGTAGTCTCTTCACGTGTTGATCTTCTTTTAATCGAACGATTAATTAACATCAACCCGGGAAGGGAATTAAAACACTATGACCCAAAAACTTACAACGACTCCTCCACGCTAGCCCAAAACATTGCCTTACAAAAAAAGAGCCCCCTGGCGAACGAGATGGAGACACGAGGCATTGTTAACGTGTTATTTTCCCGATTCCTGGCTCCAGCCACGTATAAAAAAGAACACCTTGAAGAGCGAGTATTAAAATGCCTTCTCCATATCCATAGGAACCTGGACAAACAGGTAGATATTGATCAGTTGGCCGCCATCTGTTACCTCACCAAAGACCATTTTATCCGGCTTTTCAACAAGGAGATGCATTGCACCCCCCGGAAATACATTAATCGGAAAAAAATTGAAGCTGCTCAACTCAAGCTTTTAATTGAGGATACAAGCATAAAGGAGATAGCCTTTGGACTGGGTTTTGATAACGTTTCATACTTTAATCGACTATTTAATAAATTAACAGGCGAAAGCCCGGGGCAATATAGAAAGAGAATGCAGACGTGATTGTAACACCCACACATCGCATTTCCAAGTATCTATTGGTCTCTCGTGTAAATAAATGTCTTTTTGTCTGCCAGCCGTTGGCACCTGAAACGAAGCGATTAGTTAATAAGAATAATAAATAAAGGACAAACACAAGTGACTAAAAATGAAACGAATAACTGTTTTTTGTTGTTTACTGTTGCTTATCGGTTGCCAGCAACAGTTGGGGGATCCCTCGTTAATTCTCTGGTACGAACAACCCGCTGAGACGTGGAACGAGGCGTTGCCGGTAGGTAATGGGCGACTGGGGGCCATGGTCTTTGGCCAGACAGGTACCGAGCGTATTCAGTTAAACGAAGAGAGCCTGTGGAGCGGGAGACCGCTAAACAGCAATAACCCTACTTCTTTGACGCACCTTAAAGAGGTACAGGGGTTAATCCTCGAAGGCAAAATATCGGAGGCTACCGCATTGGCCGAGAAACACATGGTGGGCACACCGCCCCGCGTTCGCTCCTACCAAACCTTGGGCGATCTATGGCTCGAGTTTGGCGAGAGACCATCCAGCCATTACCGGAGGGAGCTGGACTTGAACACGGGCATTTGTCGGGTGAGCTACAAGGTAGATGGGGTAGAATACACGCGTGAGGTGTTAGCTTCATCTCCCGACAACCTGATCGCGGTTCATGTAAAGGCTTCTAAAAAAGGAGCTTTGAGCTTAAAGGTAAGTTTAACGCGGGAAAAGGACGCGTTAACGAGGGCAGAAGGGAATGGACTTATCATGACCGGACAGGTGATGGACACAGAAGATCCTTTGCGGGGTCCGGGCGGAGCACATATGAAGTTTGAGGCCCGCCTAAAAGCGGTGAACAAGGGTGGTTCCATTCGTACGGAAGAGAACTCGCTGGTGGTAGAGAATGCTAACGAGCTAACCCTGCTAGTAACGGCAGCCACCGATTACAACCTGGAAAAATTGAACTTCGACCGTTCCATCGATCCCGGTGAAATTTGCAGTAAGATTCTTGAAAGCTCAGGAAACAAGACGTTCGGGAGCATCAAAAAGTCGCATACGCGGGATTACCAAACCCTGTTTAACCGGGTTTCGTTGAATCTTGGTGAAAGCACTAACGGTGCCATGCCTACCGATAAACGTTTACAGGCGGTGAAAGAGGGTGCTCACGATCCTCAGCTCATAGCGCTTTACTTTCAATTCGGGCGCTACCTGCTGATGGGGAGTTCGCGTGCCCCGGCTGTTTTACCCGCTAACCTTCAGGGGGTGTGGTGCCAGGATTTCATGGCGCCGTGGGGATCGGATTACCATACCAACATTAACCTGCAGATGAACTACTGGCCGGCGGAGGTCTGTAACCTAAGTGAAACGGTGATTCCCTTATCACGCTTTTTAGAACAGTTGCAAGGGCCGGGTAGCATTACGGCACAAGAGATGTACGGTACGCGTGGCTGGACCTTACATCACTTGACAGATGTCTTTGGTCGCACCTCGGTAATGGACGGGATTTGGGGACTGTTCCCCATGGGAGGGCCCTGGATGACCCTCACGTTATACGAGCACTTCGCATTCACGGGAGATCTCGACTACCTCCGGGAACTAGCCTACCCGATCATGAAGGGGTCGGCAGAGTTCGTACTTGACTTCCTGATCAGGGATAATGAGGGTCAATGGGTTACCGCACCCTCAAACTCCCCGGAAAATCAGTATGTTATGCCCGAAACGGGGCAAAGGTTCGATATGACCTACGCGGCCACCATCGACTTGCAAATTATCACGGAACTATTCAACAACTGCATCCATTCGGCCAATTGCTTGGGGGTCGATAAAGCTTTTACCGATAGCCTGAAAGCCGTTTTAAGCGAGATGCCTCCCGTGAAAGTGTCCGAGAAAACTGGCGGGATACAGGAGTGGGTAAAAGATTACGATGAAACGGAGCCGGGCCACCGCCACATGTCGCACTTGGTGGGTTTGCACCCTGGCACGCAGATTACCCCCTCCACCCCCGACCTTTTTGAAGCGGCCAAGAAAACCATAGCCCGGCGTCTGGAAAAGGGCGGAGGGCACACAGGCTGGAGCCGAGCCTGGATCATTAATTTTTACGCGCGACTCGGCGATGGCGAGAACGCGTTACACCATATGAACGAACTGTTGAGTAACTCCACGTTACCCAACCTGTTTGATGATCATCCCCCGTTCCAGATCGATGGGAATTTCGGGGGCACCGCGGGTATCGCCGAAATGCTTCTGCAGTCACACGGAGGCGAAATCACGCTCTTACCCGCCCTACCCTCCGACTGGAAGGATGGACGGGTGAGCGGTCTTCGTGCACGAGGGGGTGCGGAAGTCGATATGGAATGGCAGAATGGGCGGCTATATAGGGCAAAAATTCACTCGTTAACAGGCCACCCGCTTATCGTGCGTTATCGAGGGGAAACCGTGGAATTACCGTTGAGTGCTGGCAAATCAGTCGTTTTAAATGAGATGCTGAAAAGAAGGTGAAGGATGTAATGTAGGTGGGGTAAAGATTTTCATGCGTCACGCTATTTCTGTTTCATTACCCGTTTCACCTTTTTGGATAACCATTTTATCCACAACCGGTATCGAATCTTTTTCGAGTAGTTTTCGTTTTCCAGCGGATCGACCTCGTGATCGAAGAGCATCGTTGATTTTTTACCATCCGGTCTCTCCCACTCAGCGTAGTTGAAGCGGTCGGTCACGATACCAAAGCCACCTTGCCATTGTACGAACAGATGGTTTTTTACCTTGGCTTGGTGGTTTTTTAAGATGGGGACGAAACTTTTCCCATCCAGCTGGTTTTTAGGTATGGGCAAGTTGCACAACTCGCAAAGCGTCGGGTAAATATCAACGAACTCCACCATCGAAAGCGATTCCCCACCATCAAGCCACGGAACGTGTACGATGAGCGGGCTTCTCGTGGATGTTTTCATCAGGTTGTGTTTGCCGATGAAGTTATGTTCACCAAGGTTCCAGCCGTGGTCGCCCATCAATAACACTATGGTATTCTTTGCCAGATCAAGCTCTTTTAACGCGTTCAAGATCATTCCAATTTGTGCGTCCACGTAGCTCACGCAGGCGTAATACCCATGGCGAAGTTCACGCAGGTATTCGGTATCTTCAGGTTCGCTAACGCATGCATACGCGTAAATTTCGCGTGAATTCTGCACCTCATCAGGCAGATTCTCCGGGCGAAACCGGTTGCTGGGTAGTGGAATCTCGTTTCGGTCGTACAGGTCCCAATATTTTTTAGGCGCATTAAAGGGAAGGTGCGGCTTCCAAAACCCGACACCCAAGAAAAAGGGCTTGTTCATTGCTTTCAACCGCTTCAAATCGGCAATGCTCTTGAGGGCCAACTTGCCGTCGTCGTATGCCGAATCGGGCACTTCTGCCGACTCGCGGTAGGGACCACGCAACGTTTCGGGATTGATATGGTTGCCCGACTCCTCGTTTAACCACATCTCCCACCGGTTATACTCGTTGTTATACACGTCATAACCGTCCGGATGCGTTCTGAAAGGCGGTTCACTCCATGAATCGGCATGATCATCTATGTGGTGAAATACTTTCCCGTTAGAAACGGTGTGATACCCATTGTTCGTGAACAGACGTGTAAAGGGAACCGCATCAGGTGCATCTGTTTGCGCACGCGTGGTGTAATTCACAAATCGCTCTGGGAAAGCGGGGTACATCCCGGTGAACAGGCTCGCCCGCGATGCGCCGCTAACGGGAATATTGCAATAAGCGTTTTGAAATAGCGTGGACCTTTTCGCCAAGGAGTCGATATGTGGCGTTTTAATGGCCTCCACCCCGTAACACCCTAGCTCGGGGCGAAGGTCATCGGCTATGATGAATAGCACGTTGGGCTTCGCCCCGGGCGGTGCGCCAGATGCGGTTACCGATAAGAGAACGGCAAAGGCGGCAGGGTATTTCAAGTTCATAGGGCAATCGATTACGGTGTATGACCTAAGAACTTCAAAGATAATCTTTTTTGTTGTCTTTCTACCTCGTAATGGAATTGGTCTTGGCTGAATATCCAGTAGACAGGGAAAATTCTTGTTCTTTGTTTACGTTTCGTAAGTTCAAATAGAATTAGTTTAAGGCATTGTATTAAAACCTTCAGTTTTTATTTCCCACATTCCATTTTTGGGAAAACCTGGAGAAATAGTTTCTTTAACCCCGTCCCAGCCACCTGCCATCATTGCAATTGCAGTTAGGAGACCTCCATTAGAGGGGAAATAAGGATAAGGGGATCCTTCCCCATAGGAAAGACCGTGTTGATCAAATATGAAATTATCATGCAAAAGAAGATTTATTGCATCATCAGGCCTATTTAGTCTAGCAGCTGTCATTGCTAACATAGGATAGTCCCATCCCCAAATTCTATTGAGATTCCAAACAGAAAGAATTTTGTCAAATGTGTTCTCAAGTATCTCTATGTCTACTCCATCTCCTGGTAACATTCCATAAGTACCAATTAAGGCCGGATGTTCGTAATTATATTTTGTCCACATGTTTTCTATACCTTCATACAACACGTAAAGTTCATCCTCGATTGGTAAGGGAGCAAGATTTTCTAAAACATCTTTCAAAGCTTCTGGTGGTTTTATTCCTAAACGATTGTACCAAATTATAGACGTCTTCAATCCAAATCTCCAGTAACCTAGTTCAAAGGCAGGATTTAGAGTTGTCAAATAATCAACGTTCTCAGATACTGGAATTAGTGGAGGCCCAAGAATATATTTATTTTCATTTGAATTATAATATGGAATTGAAGCTAAAAAGTCAGCAGTTTCAAAAACAATCTCTTTCCATTTATTCAAAGTATTTCTGTTTGGATGTAGCCTGTAATCTAATTCTGCAAAATAAATTGGATGAGGCTGTTGCCAAATTAAAAATGCATGACAAGGATGAGGCCATTCAGAATTATTGTATGCTGTGCATTTGGGCCATCTAGCTCCATTAAATCCTTCGTTTTTTGCCCTTTCTATGGCAGAATCCAAGAAGTCCTGATAAATTGACAAACTTTTATCCCACTGTTCCCATCGGTTCCATAATGCCCAGTGCACTCCGTGCCACCATATCATCTCGAAATGAAATCGACCATACCACCCGTTATTAACTAAGCCGCTTTCTTGAGGTGGTAACGAACCTGCTTCATTTACTTTCATTAAATATTGAGATAAAACAATTCTTCTTTCTAATTCTTTCCACCTGACATCTTTGCTTTCAGATAAATCAATTGCAGCTCCAGAGTTCCAAAAATCAGACCACCCTATAGCGCTTGCATTTAAACATTCATTAACGTCAGGAAGTTCACCAACAATCTTTTCAGGAGAAAATTCACATACAAATTGAATTTCATTTGAAGAAGGGATCAATTCAAATTTATGGGGATTATTAATATCGCCTACAAAACTTGACTTAGTGAACCACTTCAATGCCACATAATACAAATCATTGTCCAATTTTCTAGAAAAATTAACTTGATTGTATATTTCTTCATAGTTAGTCTGATGCAACAAGTGATTATCCCATATGCCAATATAATCACCCCCATGACTATTTTCTGAAGTTGCAGATGGAAATTCCAGGGTAATAGATATCTGTCCGCTTCTTACAAGTTCTGACTCAACGTTTACAGCGATTAAATCTTTGTATGGATGACATGCTGTTTTAACACTAACAGGTATCCCTTCAATCTCAAAATAGCTCGAGATTATTCCTGACCATAAATTTAGTTCTTGATGACATTTTTGTAAATCTTCAGCTTTCACCTTTTCACCATTTGATTTTTTTAGTGAAAAGGCTATCCTGCCTAGATTGATTCTGTGGGGGTTCCCTGAAAGCCAATTAGATAGTTTTTTTTGCTCATCATCTTCTTCATTGACCAAGGGATATCTAACCATCCTACCAAAAGTGTTCACAAGTTGTCCCTTAAAATTTTCAATTTTTGTGCCTTCAGGAAGAGGGTCACTATGCCAGCCCCAGTGGGACATTGTATTAAACGGGACAAAAGTTTGAAGTCCAGTAATGTCTACTGAAAAAGCAAATTCTCCATTACCTACTTGCGCAGGGCTTCTTTTGTCTAATTTATTTGAAGTCACATTGTGTCTTTCAACAACCTTTTTTCTATCTATAGAGAAAATATTAAGAGAAACACAAAAGAAAAGCAAAAATAACAAAAAGTGTTGGCTGAAAGTCTTCATAATTTAAAGTTTAACGAAACACGTAAACACATTTGCATCTACTGATTTCAAGTTGTTTATAGTTTTATTTTTAGATGTTTCTACAATCTTTCCTATTAAGTATGTTTTATGTATTCACTCCGAGTCACGGTTATACGTTCATTTGTACCTGATACGATATTCATTGTATCTTTTATTAAAGAGTGTAAAAGACAGATTTTTCATGTTATAAAGAGTTTGACTTATCATACGTGCCTTATAAATATCGTCTCGTTTTTACCTAGATTTTCAATCTATTATTTTCTTATGTCAAATAGTCTGTCAACAATTCAAATTTATCCATACCATTTTCCCAATGAAAATCAACAACAAAAGTGCCATTTTCCGTTCACAGATGAGAGGTTTGACACAAAAAAATACTTGAGGTGTAATTTTTTTTAATTAGCTCAATCATTTCGAACCATTCAATATTTGATTTATGTGATATTTTGTTATTTGTTTTCAATCAGTTGAAAAGTTTTCTAAGAAATTTAGAAGTCTCAACGGCATTATTCAAATGAACCAACTGGTTTATTTCATCATAATACTCATTAACAATTTGCACATATTTTTTAATCCAATAAATGCTTTCGGAAATTGCACCGATTGCATCTTCACGATAAGGGTACTGATCCATTGAAAACCAACCTTTATATCCTGTTTTTTTCAACCAAAAAAGCAGATCAACATAACACGTTAAATGGACACTGCTTACAATCATATCATCGTCCCAATATCCGTGATTGTCATTGAAATGCATGTGATACAGCAGGTCCCCAGCCCTTTTGGCTAAAACAACTGATTCGGCCACATTTTCACCTCCAACAAAGCTATGACCAGTATCAATTGTAATTCCCACATTAGTACATCCTGTTTCCTTAGCTGCAAGGATTGTATCAGCCATACGTGCATGGTAGGAAAAGTTACGTGGTTCTTTTGGTTTATATTCAAGTGCAAAGCGAAGTGTTGGATAGGCTGTCGCAACAGTAGCAATACCCTCCTTAAGCCATTCCCGTTCTTGATTATAGTCTGTTGCAAGAAAATAATCATAACCATCTTGTGCCATCCATAGATTAATAATTTCACATTCCATCTCGAGAGCAATATCACACATTTCGTGCAAATAGTCAATTGCTTTTTTTCTAATTTTAATCTCTGTATTTGTAATAAATCCCTTGCCGTAAATTTTATCGGAAAAAGTATCTGGAATAATAGAGGCACAGGTAATACCATAATCTGAGAAACGCTGTTTCATATCTTTCACATTATCAGCTCGAATATCCCATGTGCCAACTAATTCTATTCCGTCAATAAATGGCATCCTTTTAACTGCAACATCTAGCATTTCCTCAGAAGGGATATTGTCTTTGTAGCTTTTGCAAAATCTATCACAAGTATTTCCTAAATTTCCTAATATAATTGAATATTTATTGTTCATGCTTTTGATTATTAACTGTTTGATTTTAAATATACTTATATTATTCCTTCAATAGAATACTGGTTTAATTTTGTCTTATATAGTAATTGTTCCCATCAAATCTTTTTATTAATTATTACTGGTCCTAGTAATCCTTTTTCTTTAAGAGATTCATTAATATTAGGCCAAGAAATAACCCATGTTTTTCGTTTTTCTACCGGCTGATTAGCGTCATAGAGCAAACGATTAAACCATGTGCTTGTGACTTCAATTTCTAATATGTTTTCTCCTGATTTCAGGTTCTCTGTTATATCAGAACAATAAGGAGGAGTCCACAACTTTTCCACTACTTTGCCGTTCAATTTTATCACTGCAAAATCCTCAACACGCCCTAAATCAAGCGAATAAAATGCGTTGTCATTTAATTCATCTATCTGAAAAGTTGTCGAATAGATCACTGAACCGGAAAAAGTTTTAGCTTCTGAGGACAACTCTAAATCTTTCCATGGAGTTAACTTGTCAATATGATGAGATTCGGGAGCTCCCCATCCAGAAGGAAAAGAAAGTTTCCATGGTCCGGGAATATCTGTTGTTTCAATTATTTCCTTTGGAAACTGTGTTTGTTCTATCCCTAATCCATTTATTTTAGGAAAAACCACAAAGCAAGAGCCTGAAGGTGGTAAATCAATATTTACATACGTATAATCGTCATCGGTTTTTACAACTTTTGCGGCTTTTATTTCCCCGTTTAGCGGATCCCAAATTTGTGGTGTGCCCAGGCTTTTAAAACCAACGTTACCTTCAAAGCTACTTCCAAACTGGGGGCAAATATAATACCAATCCGCACCTTGAACTTCACGATGTAACCATAAAATATCGTTATTGATTACATCAGGCAATAGTGCTAAACATTTTATAGCATCGTCAATAGTTGTGTTTGATAAAACTTTGCCATTTCCAACCGCCCGAATATATTCATTCTTATCTCCCCAAAGAGCTTTTACCGCCTTGTCAAAGCGTTGTTGAGCATCTTTGCCCTTTAAGGTCGCAAGACCTTGCGGTGGGTCACCTACAATAATGGCTCCCTTCCGTACCAACTCTAACAACTTTTCCAATGTTTCAGGTAGCATCCTTTTATTGTCGGGTAGCCATATAAAATAGTAACTAAGGCCTTCTGGAGTCACAATTTTGCCATTTTTTACTGTTAGTCTATTTAGTAGAATATCAGGATTACAATAATCGTATTTAAAGCCTGACGGGAAACAGGCTTTCTGATCGGGTTTGTGGTTAATCTCATCACCTAAATACCAAAGAATATCAGACACTGAATTGCCCCTTTCTAAAAGGTAACTGACACGAGCCATATACAAGTTAAATTCAGGCATAAACTTCCACCAGGTTTGATGACGTAAAAATGGAGTACCAACACGAGCATCGCCAAATGAGCACCCTGGTGGCAACCCATCTATTCGGGGGTTATGAGTATATGCTTGATAAACTAAATGCGTTACTCCCTCGATGAAATTCAGATTAGCAACCTCTTTCAACATTTTTAAATGTTCATCCCAAGTAAGTTCAAACGAAGTAAAAGCCTCAGCAGATATTCTTGGTTTTCCATATAATCTTCCAGCAGATACCGTTGGCTTAATGGGTTTAAAGTTGAATGAACCTACGAAATAATCCGTATAGGGTTGCCAAAACTCACACATAGGAACATCAGCGTGTTTGAAATATTCCATAATATCTCCAGTTAAGACATCTCCAGCAGCTGTTTCATAGGCAATGTTAAGGTTACTTTTTTTAGCTAATTGAGCCATTTCTCCATAAAAGTTGTTGACTACTAAATAGTTGACTACACTCCTCCAGTCACGTAAAAAACGACTGGTTGTTTCCTGGCTATCAATCACATACCCAAATATTGCCGGTAGCCATTTCCGTAAATGATAGTTTGTTTGGTTATGAAACTCAATTTCCATATTGGAAGTCCAGGTTTGGGCGCTACACTCCCAGCTATCTATCAACATTCCATTTAATAGTCCCCCCTTTAATATACCTTCGTTTAGCTGTCCGATATAATTCGCAAACTGGCTTTGTGCTCCCAACTTAGAAAATTTGTCACACTCCCAACCAACACCTTCAATGGGTGCGGGCGCATTTGTTTGCCCAGTATTTACATGACCAACACGAAGTATCGTCCACTTGCCTTGTGGAATGTTCCATTTTAAGTTACCCAACTCATCCATAAATTCAGAAATGTCAAGTATCTGATTTGAATGGATAAACGATTCGGGAGATTGTTTAGGTTCTTCACTGGCTCGAACGATACTTCTTAATGTCCACGCTGCTTCCGACTCCCAATTATTCTTTCGTGCGGCAGATGACAAGCGAAGAGACTTTAAATTCATGTCATGTTCATTAACTATTTCAATTCGATATTTTTTTGTGCCACCTGTCTCATTGCAGGATAACGAGATTGGCTGATTGGATTGCCATGCAGCTTGGGGCATTGGGGTGTCCAATATTACCTTCTTTGTCCCATCATCGAAAATGGCATAAACCTTAACATAGATAGAGGGCTCGTAGGACATTTGATGGTTAAAACCTTGCACATCAGAAAATTCAATGGTTCTAACGACAACTGATTCTGTGAAACCCACCTCAATCCAATGAGGGTTGGAGAGTGATGTGGGTGTCAAATTAATGTCGTTCGTTATTTCTCCGGAGAGAAAACTCTCCCATGGGAATGAAACATTGCTGTAAGCGGAATAAGGTCGTAGAGATTCCCCGCTATCTCCAATGGGAGTTGGGAAGGCAAGTACTGTGACATCATGGTAATCGCGCCACTCTTCATGACTCGGTTGGGGCATGGGTATTATTTGGTTAAACAACCGGCCCCCTTCCGTATCTAATCTGCTGTATACTAAATGACGCATGCTGTTCGAAGTCTCTATCCATGGCCCACCGGAAGTGCCCCATCCTAATGCGTTGTGCATGGTAAAACGCAATCCAAGGTCCTTGCACTCTTCAGCGACGAGCTTAACTAAATCTTCCCACTCTTTTCCTAAAGGAATGATTTGTGGAGAAACTCCAGGCCAAGGTTTGCTCCCTTCATGTTGTTCATGGAAAAGTTGCAGACCCGAAAAACCGGCGTTTGCAATTGCTTCTATATCGGCTTTAATCCCTAGCGCTGAAATGTTTCCTCCATAAAAATGAAACCAAATTTCCGGATAAAATACTTTTGAAGGATTTTGAAATTTCAAAATATCCGTACGATTAAAAGGTAATTTCAACTCTTCAATTGAAGGTGTGATTGGTAATTGAGAGTACAAATCGTTTATTATTCTGGGTATAAAGCAAAATAGGGAAATAAAGATTATGCTTATTGTTTTATTCATTTTTGATTTGCAATTAAGTTTCCGCATTATAAATTAACAATATCAAAACTCTTTAAATGATTTTTGCTTTAAAAATCATTTAAACGTTATCGTAAAATGTGTTTAAAAAACCTTCCCGTTTTACGGGTTGTCATCTTTTATAAGACATTTCTTTCCACGAAACTCAATTAATTAGAAGGTGATTGTTTGATCTATCTCTGACATATTCCTCAATATCCATTATTTTGAGTCAGTGAACCAAGACTTTTGTCGATTTCAGTCCTAGGAATAGGTAAATAGTAGTGCATTTCCTTAAATGATCTTTTCTCTAATTCTTTAACTTCATATTTTTTACTTCCATCATCTAATTTTTCGATTACCATTCTTTTTAAGTTTATATTTTCAGTCATCTGAGCCACTTTCCAACGTCGAACATCAAAAAATCGATGTCCCTCAAACATTAGCTCGATTCTCCTTTCATGATAGATTCTTTCTCTTAATTCTTCACCACTTGCAAAAATAGGTGGCATTTGCACACTAGGTCTTGCTCTAACCCTATTGATTATTTCTAGAGCTATTTCTTCATGCCCTAATTCAAATTGCGCCTCAGCATAATTTAATAATATTTCAGTATATCGAAAATGAATCCAAGGATTTGTCGGTTGTGTAGTACTACCCGTTGGAGGAATATCTGGTGTTATAAATTTCTTCATGTAATATCCTGTTAGTGATGCATTCCACGCCTCAATACTACTTCCACGAGAATCTAATCCCCCATTATAGGTTTCTGTTTCTCTGTCCATCCAAATTGCCCCATCATATAAAATTGAGGCGTAAAATCTTGGATCGCGATCTACATATGGGTTATTGGGATCATACCCTGATTCAGGATTGACTGTTACACCATCATCTAAAAATGGCATTTTTCCGTTCAACATTTCAAAACTAGAAACAAGATTCTCAGTTGGGCAATTACCTCCCCATCCATTAGAACCGTTTCTCCCATTAAATAATGTCATTCGATGAAAGTTTGATTGTGAAAAGTACCTCGCAAAAATTATTTCATCATTGTTTTCTAAAAAAATATTTTGATAATCATCATGTAATGTATACCCTGCATCAAGTAATTCAGAAGCAGCATCAGATGCCTTTTGCCATTTTTGCAAATCATGATTTGGGTTATTTAAAGAACTTGCCGCATACAATAAAACTCGTGATTTCAAGGCTCTTGCAGCATCGGCTGAGATTTTACCCAGAGTTTCACTTTTATTAGGAAGTAATTTTATAGTTTCATCTAATTCTAAACAAATAAAATCAACACATTCGTCGTAAGTATTTCTACTTACGGAGAAATCATCATCTAATTTGAATGACTCTGTAATGATTGGCACTCCCCCGTATCTTGATATTAAGTTAAAATAAATAAATGCACGCAGAAATTTCATTTCTCCAATCATCGTTTGTTTTTTATCCTCATTTATTGGAGAATCATTAATTTTTTCAAAAAAGATGTTGATATTCCTTAGATATGAGAAGGAATGATTCCAATTGTTAATCAAAGTTGAAAGGCTAGTAACATTATCAGAAGTCAATTCACCTCGTTGGATAATGTAACCTCCTGAAGCATTGTGTATATCATAAATTTCATCTGTTGCTGCCGCTAGTAACCCCTGAGGAAAACCATGCGGTATTGAATGATAATTAGCGTTTATATATGCCTGGACAAGATTCTCATCTTGCCATAAATCTTTTTCAGACAACCTATCAAGAGGTTTTAGATCCAAAACTTCATTGCATGATGTAATTATAATCAATATACTTAATAATGATAAAATCTTTTTCATTGTATGCTTTGTTAAAATGTTAAATCAATTCCAAAATTGTAGGTACGTTGTTGAGGATAAAACCAATATCTGTTGGTTTCAGGATCAAATCCAGTACCTCTAAAATGGTCATATATTAGCAATATATTATTACCATTAACATAGAGACGCAAGTTATTAATTCCTAGCTTTTGAGATAATTTTTGAGGTAATGAATACCCAAATTCTAAATTCTTCAATCTTAAGAAATCTGAATTAAACAAATAATGTGTTGAAACTTGCGTGTTGTTGTTCCAAAGTTCTAGTGAAGGTCTAGGCATAGTTGCGTTTGTATTATCTGGAGACCAGTAATCTCTTGCGCGTATATGCGAAAAGTTACCCAAACTGTAGCTCATCACAGTAAAATAACTACCTAGATAAACATTTGCATTTGCTTGACCTTGAAATAACACTGACAAATCAAAATTTCTATAATTAAATGTTGTATTAAGGCTGTATACGATCTCAGGAGTATTAGTTTCATTAATTCTGATCATATCTCTAGAATTTATTTCGCCATCTTTATTAACATCTTCATACTTAATATCTCCTGGTCTTGTCCCTGGCAAATGAGGATATGAATCAATTTCATTTTGAGAAGAGAAAATTCCAAGAGATTTATAATAAAGAGAAGATCCTATAGGCCTTCCAGTAGCTAATTGATAATCTTCAGCCGCAGGGGCTTCGTCAGAAAACACTACCTTATTACGAGCAAATGAAAAATTACCATTAATTGAATATTTGAATTCATTTATTGAATTCATATGGGACAATTGTAATTCAATGCCTTTATTTTCTACTATACCGATATTTTCGTCCGGAAGTACTAAACCGGTATAACTGGGAACAATAGCTGACCTTTTTGTAAGAATATTCGAGCGTTTTGTTTTAAATAAATCGAGCTCAATGTTAAGTAATCCTTGCCACATTAGTGATTCAAAACCAATATTAGATGTTTCAGCAACCTCCCAGGTTATATTGGGATTGGGAGTACCACTTTGAATCAATCCAGTGACATCTTTATTGTCTAATACATAATTATTACCGTAACTATAAGTCATAAGATATTGGAAAGCGGCAACATTGTCATTCCCCATTTTCCCATATGATGCCCTTAGTTTTAAATTGTCCAAGAAATAAAGATCATTTAGGAATGGTTCTTCCGATATCCTCCATCCAACGGAAATACCAGGAAATGCACCCCATCTTTTCGTTTCTGGAAAATTAGGAGAACCATCATATCTTAAAATTAATTGAGCAAGATATTTACTTTTGTAATCATAAGTCATCCTACCAAAGTAGTTCAATCTAGAAAATTGAGTGGCATTTCCACTATTTGATTGATGATTTTTATCATTACTGCCTGCGTCTATAACTGATAGTGCTGTTGAAGGAAAATTACTTCTGTAACCATAAAGAAAATTGTAATTTTCTTCCATTTGTTCAGCCCCTAGTAGAAAGTTAATATTATGATTTCCAAAACTTTGCTCATAGTTTATTCTGGTGTTTATTGTAAATCTTGTAAATTGACTGAATGTTTCTCCTAGGGTTGCCTGATTGGACTGTCTTCCAGAGCGAGCTTCAAACAATTCACCAGTAGAGCTGTCTTTGTAATAAACATACGTTGGTAAGTTAAAAACTTTTTGGAAATTAAATGATCCGTCCCAATTTGCACTACCTTCTACTGACAAGCCTTTGACCCAAGGTATATATAAACTGTAATTTAATGTGGTTTCAATTTTTTTATTTTTTTGATTGTTATAACCTGAATTACCGCTTACCCGATTAATTATATTCTCACTGTCTCTTAACGGCTTAAGATACTTAGTTCCTGGCCAATACGGAGATTCTGTTGGCGGATAAAGATAAATATGGCTATAGAAATCATTAGTATCTCCAGAAGGATATTCATTATTGTTTAACCTACCAGAAACATTTAGTCCAACTTTAAAAAAATCAGTAACTTGTACTTCAACATTGGTGCGAAGATTATATTGTTTAACCTTAGTTATCCCAAAATTAAAATGTCCATTTTGTGTTAATTCACCAATTGAAAAATAATAACTTAATCCTTTTGTGACTCCAGAGGCTGATAAATTGGTACGATGTTGTGGGGTAAATTTTTTCGTTATGAAACTAAACCAATCAGTATTTGGGTAATTAGGATCAGTTCCTTCCCTAAATTTATTTAATTCTTCATTAGTATATCTTGGATCTCTGCCTTCTGCTATTTCAGTTTCATTATATACTTTTGCAAATGTGTAAGCATCAGCCATTTTAATATTTCTTGTTGGTTGGGAAAATCCTTGATTGTATGAAAAATTAAAAATTGGAACACTTTCTTTGCCTCTTTTTGTTGTAACAAGTACAACACCATTAGCTGATCTGGCCCCATAAATAGCAGCGGTAGCATCTTTTAAAACTGTTATATCTTCAATATCAGATGGATTTATTAACCCTAAATCATCTCGCTGAACACCATCAACAATTATTAATGGATTTGAATTCCCAGTTGTGTTTCTTCCTCTAATTAGAAAAGAAGGATTGTCTCTTCCTGGCTCTCCAGATATAGTATTTATTATTACACCGGGTAATTTCCCTACGAGCGAATTTAAAACGTTAGGAGATTTACTTTTTAATATTTCATCCCCCCTAGTTGTGGCTATTGCTCCAGTTAGTGTAACTCTTTTTTGTGTACCATACCCTATCGCAACAACTTCTTCAAGTCCAATTGTTTCTTCAATCATGACAACATCTATAATGGTTTTATTCTCAACCAATATTTCTTGCTGTTTCATACCTACGTAGGTTATTTGTAGTACAGCATTTTCGGGCAGATTAGATAAAATGAAATTCCCATCCATATCTGTAACTGTACCTTGTGAAGGGTTGTCTTTTACAACAATTGTTACTCCGATAACTGGGTCTCCATTTACATCGGTAACGCTTCCCCTCACAGTTTTCCCTTGCTGTTGAGTAGTGCGCACCAAATTAGTAGTAATACTTATCGGTTTCTCTGCTTTTTTCGAAAGAACAATATAGTTTTTCTCAAAATCGTAACCGATATCTGTGTCACTGAAAGCTTGATTTAGGTATTCTGAAACTTTGTTCGACCGATTTTTTAGATAAACTGTGCGTGAGGTATCTACCTCTCGGTTACTGTAAACGACAAAGTAGTCAGTTTGTTTTTCAATTTCAGTAATCAATTGACTTACAGTGATAGTATTTGCTTTTAACTCAATTATTGCATCCTGTGCATTTGAGTTGAATGCCATTATGTGAAATGTAAAGGCAAACAGAAATAGGAGACATGTTTTCATGATTTTAATAAATCCTTTAAAGTCACTTTTAAGTGGAAAGCGACTCGGTGAAATGTTTTTTTCCATATATTTGCATGTTTAAAGTGAATACTTAGTGAAAGTTGAGTGTTGCTTTAATCGCGGCGACAGGTGTTGGAGCACTTGTCGCCTTTTATTTTTCAAGGTCATTTTCCATAGGCTATTTATTTTAAGTTATTAATTGATAAGTTTTACTTCGTCAGTGTTATGATGTTGTTATCCGTGTCTACCTCTATTTTAAACGGCTGAATTTTTTGTATGATGCGCAAAATCTCATGAATGCCATCCCGCTGACGGAATTTTCCCGTGTACCTCACGTTAAATATATCCGGATCTTCAACCACGATTTTCACATCGTAATAAAGCTGTAACTTTTCAATGATATCGATTAGCCGCTCGTTATGAAAACTGTATACTCCCTTTTTCCAGAGCATGCGATCGGGATTCAAGATGGGTGATATCTCCATCGTGTGATTTCTATAAACCATCTGTTCGTTCGGGTTCAGGAGTGCGACACGCCCGTTATTCCTCTTCTCGACTATCCTTAAGGATCCTTCTATCAGGTCAGTTTGAACGTACTCACCATCCGGGTACGCGTAAACATTGAATCTCGTTCCCAGGACTTGTAGCTCGAGCTCTGGAGTAGAAACAACAAATGGCTTTTGCCCTTTTGCCACATCAAAGAACGCTTCACCGACTATCTCCACGCTCCTGCCGTTTCTGGAGAAACGGGATGGGTAGGTCAGGGTCGATTGGGCGTTCAGCCAAACACGTGTCCCATCTTGCAAAGTTATCTGGGCACGTTGACCGGCCGGGACGTAAAGGCTGTTCGTCTCCAGGTTGGCATCCCTTTCCTGCAAGAAAAGCGTACCCAAAACGGTAGAAATTATAAGAACTAAAGCAACCGCTACGTACTTTAAAGTATTTATGCAGAGTTTCCGCCGAGCCTTTTGTTTGATACCCCGCATGAACACATCGTAACTTTCCTGACCTACTTCGCTGTCCTCGGGGAGTGGTAGTAGACTTGAAACCGCGCTCAGGTTTTGAAGCTGAACAAAGTCAGCCCTTAACCGACTATCGTTTTCAATTCGTTGGAACAGCTCCAGCTCTTCGACACGCGGGAGGTTACCGGAAAAATATTGTGAGAGTTGCTTGTCCATTTACGTTGTTATATAAATAGAACGGATGGGGAGTGAAAAACCGCTAAATAAAGTCAAATAAATGTTGAAAAAAAACTTGTTTTGTTTTTTTATATCGTTGCATTACGGTACTTTAGTGGTGTGATTTAAAATGCGATGCCATTAGAAAGAGTTTTCCATGAAGAGCAGAATCGCTTGTTTTGGATCCTGTTTGCTGATAGCCCCATGTCAAGCCCTATTCATTTGTGTAGTGTTTGTCACAGGTTAACAGATGTAGAATGAACCATACATATACATTATAATATAAAAAGAACTATGAAACTATCGAGAAGAAACTTTTTAGGAGCATCGGCAGCCGCGGCTGCCGCTACAATACTCGGCACGGGTTACTCCTGTTCGAACGTGAGCAAGGCGAAGCGTGGGACGAACCGTACAACCGGTACATTGCCCAACTCAAAGTTTGCCGGTGTACAAATTGGTTGCATCACCTACAGCTTTCGCGATTTGGGGGATGATGTGGACACCACGCTAAAAGCGTGTGTTGACGCGGGTATAAGCTCCATTGAATTGATGGGATCGGGTTTGGAAAGGTGCCTGGGGGCGCCCGTTAACCCGGTCAGCCGAAGGGCTACGGCAGAGGCGCCTTTCACTGATGAGGAGAAAAGGTCGATTGAGCGTTACGGCAAGGCGCTAAATGAATGGAGAAGATCGGAGGAAACAATTGGAAAATACGTGCAGCTCCGGAAAAAGTTCAATGATGCAGGGGTGAACATCCATATATTGAAGTGGTTGTCGGGGACGAGCGACGAAGAGCTTGACTACTCTTTTAAAATCGCCAAAATACTGGGTGCCATTGGCATAACTATTGAGGCAGGCGATGAGAACGCGAAGATGCTGGGACCCGCTGCAGAACGCAACGGGATGTACGCGATACTCCATAACCATGGTCAGTATGCGGAACCTGGTTTCGATATTGATCGGCAATTAGGCTATTCCCCCGCGGTAATGTTGAATTTTGACATGGGCCATTACTTTGGCTCCACGGGCCTCAACCCGGCTGATTTCATTCGTAAATACCACGATAGGATTGCCAGCCTGCATTTGAAAGACAAAACCGGACCAAATAATCCAGTTAGAGATCAGAACCAAGTGTGGGGACAAGGAGAAACTCCCCTGAAGGAGGTCTTACAACTTGTCAGAGACCAGGGATGGCCCATCTATTGTGATATAGAACTTGAATATCCGGTAGTCCCTTGGTCAAGTTCGGTGAAGGAGGTGAGAACCTGCATGGAGTATTGCCGTCAGATATTGATATAGAAAGGTGAAGATAATCATCAAATTTTCCCTTCATTGAAATATATGGATAAAGTGCTAAGATGAAGCGGGCTAAACAGTTTGTCCTGCCTCTGATCCACGGTAGCTCTAAGAAGAAAACGTGCTACCTGATCTCCTATCCGTCTGTTGGGATAGTCATGTTAATTTGATGTTTTCTATGCCTGCTGATTCCTTATTTCAACATTAAGGATTCACCAGTATCTTCAATTTCAAATAACTTTAATCTCTCTTTCCCTGCTGGCCCGTTGGGTTGATGAAAGGCGAGCAATAGCCTACCGTCAAAAGTTTTAAATATCATACCATGCCCCCCATCTTCTTCAAAAAGTAACTTTTCTTGTTGAATCCAAGGACCTTTTAACTTGCCCGACTTTGACTCCGCTATTCCAATAGCATATCCTTTGGCACCAAAGCTTGACCAAATCATCAGTAGTTTATTCCACTTGGTTTTATAGATAAAACATCCATCGGTTACTTTACTGTTCTCACCTGTTGACCATTTTGCCTCGGAAGCATGAAACATTTTACGTGGCTTACCAACCGGTTTAGACAGATCAGGTGATAATCGAATATAATTGATGGAGCCATCTATAATTTCAACCCATTCATGGCAGAAAATCATGTAAGGTGTGCCGTTTTCAACGTACAAAGTTCCGTCCAAAGCCATCCAGTTCTCCGGTGTATGTGGCTTATTCGCAAATGGCTTGAAGGGACCTTGGGGTGAGTCGGCTACAAAAATCTGGGTTCCCCTCTTGTAATGAGGAGGCCAATCCGTTTCACCTTTTGGCTTTTTCATGTTTTCATGGGTTTCAGATGAGGTAAGGGTAACGAATAGATAATATTTTCCATTATATGGATGCATTTCGGGTGCCCAAACCATATTCGTCGCCCATGAATTTTCATCTAAAATAAGCACGGGCTTAGGTGCTTCCCATTGCTTCAAATCAGTGCTGATGTAGACTTCAACCCCTTTGGATGCCGCGTTGTCGTCATTTTCTACTAAACGGTTATGTATCTGAGCATACATGTAATACTTGCGTGTGACCGTGTCAGCAAAGATATAGGGATCACGTATCCTAATATCATCAGCTGATAACATCGTTTGACTTACATCTTGCGCTACAATAAGGTTGGAGAACAAGATCATTAAAAAAAACATTAAGGTTTTCATGTAATTATTTTATTTAATTCAAGACATTTTGTTTAAACTTTTTAACGCTTCTTTGAGTTTCTTGTAAGCGATAGCCATCTGGCTCTCCACGGTATGAATGGAAATGTTGAGTTCTCGGGCGATCGCTTTCTGTTTCTTTCCCTCGAGCTTGTTCATCAAGAATATCTCCCTGCATTTTTCCGGCAGGTCATCGATGGCGTCTTGAATAAGGGTTTCTATGTCCGGCTTGTTGAGAAATGCGCTATCAAGCGCTTCCAGCGATTCTAACTTCATCTTCAACTCCCGTAACTGTTCGTCTCGTATCGTTTTATTCACCTCTTGTTCTAAGGTTTCACGACGAAGGAAATCGACACACCTGTTCTTCAACACGGTGAAAAGGTAACCATTGAGGTTAACGAAAGAGGAAAACTCCAATTGCTTTTCCCAAAGCTCAGAGAAGATGTCCTGCACGATATTCTCTGCATCCTCTTCCCTGACAACGTACTGCCGGGCGAAGCGCTTCAGTCGAGCGTAATAGGAAATATATACTTCCTTAAACTGATCCTTATATTCCAGAGAGAATTTTTCGTGCATTATTAACTATTATAGATTAGAACCAAAATTACAAAAAAATATGATAACAGGGTGAAGAAAATGTTTTTCGCGCCTGTATCAGGTAATCTGGTATTTAATATTTAAAGCTACGGTCTCGTGTTATTACTCTTTTGGTTGAGTAATTCAAAACTTTACCACTCCTCACGAACGAAAAACGGCTAGAAAAGACTTAAAGTCGATTCTTATTGCTATTTTTGTGTTTCGCAGCAGGTCGGTTTGTCGCTCTCCTACACGGGAGGGAGGAAAGTCCGGGCAACGCAGAGCACCATACTTCCTAACGGGAAGCAGTTCGCGAGGGCAGGCTAGCGTAACAGAAAATAACCGCCACGGCTTAGCCGGGGTAAGGGTGAAAAGGTGAGGTAAGGGCTCACCGGGTGCCACGGTGACGTGGCACGCCGTACGCGCTATGGGTTGCAAGGCCATGTATATCGGATAGGTAGGGTTGCTCGCCCGATGCCGAGGGGTAGGCCGCTACAGGGGGATGGCGACATCGCCCCGCAGATAAATGACAAACACCCGGTTCACCGGGATACAGAACCCGGCTTATAGACCGGCTGCTTTTTTCAGGAATCATCAAGAAGCGATATGGAGGATAGCGCAAAGAAAAAGGGTGGCGATGACATAGAGGAGCTGGGTAGGATCGGGCGACTTTGGAGCCGGGTCACCCGTGTAATCCAATTCCTCACGTACGACATCTGGCGCTTGAACCCGGAGTCGATGTCGAACAAGGAAAACATCCTTTTCAACGCGATTAAAACGGTGATGCTGACCGTGCGAAACGTGCAGGAGCTGAACATCGCTGCCAGCGCCCGGTCGCTAACCTACCGCACCCTACTCTCCATCGTGCCACTGCTGGCCATTATTTTCGCCATCGCCCGGGGATTTGGCATAGAGAATATCATGCAAAGTGGCCTCTTCAACCTGATGACCGGGGGGAATAGGCACCTGACGGAAATGGTGACCAGTGAGCCGATAGCTGGTGGGGTAAGTGCCAGTGACCGTACCCATCAGTTTCTCGACATCCTGCTGGAGGCGATCAACAACTCCCTGGAAGAGGCCAAGGGTGGGGGCCTGTTCGCCGGGATCGGTATCCTTCTGTTTCTCTACACCATCCTGCTCCTCTTTAACGACATCGAGGCCAACTTCAACAAGATATGGCAGGTGAGCCGAGGGCGAAGTATTGCCCGGAAGGTGACCGACTACTCGGCGATGGTACTGTTCGTACCCATTTTCTTCATCCTGATCAACGCGCTCACTATCCTGAACTATCCCCAGAACGAGACGCTCAAGGCGATTTACATCCTCTATCCCATTATTCCCCGGTTGCTGGATATCGTCCCGTTCGCGTTGATCATCTTGTTGTTCACCGTCCTCTACCTGGTTATACCGAACACCAAGGTGAAGTTTCACAACGCGTTCATCGCGGGAATCGTGGCGGGGGTCACCTTTCAATTCGTTCAAATGCTCTACCTATCCGGGCAGATATGGATTACCCGTTACAACGCGATTTACGGGACGTTCGCGGCCATCCCCCTCATGCTCCTCTGGATTCAGCTCTCATGGTTCATCACCCTGATTGGGGCGGAGTTGTCGTACGCGGCACAGAACGTGAGAAATTTCTCCTTCGAGAAGGAGACGAAAAATATTAGCCGGAGATACAGGGATTTCTTCACGTTGATGATCGCGTCGGAGGTGGTGCAGCGGTTTGCCAACGAGCTATCGCCCCTTACGGCCGATCGGCTTTCGGTGAGGTGCCAAGTACCCGCCCGCCTCACCCACATCATCCTGGATGAGCTGGTGGAGTTGAACGTGCTCTCCCCCACCTCCTTGGCAAGTGACGAGCGGGTTGTCGCCTTTCAGCCTGCGGTGGACATCAACCTCATCTCGGTGAACTACGTTCTGTCGAAAATCGACTCCAAGGGGTCGGAAGATTTCCTGGTTGATACCGATAATAAGTTTCACGCGCATTGGGAAGCCCTTATCGCGTCGCGAAGTAGCCTGTATGAAGGCAAGCACGATCTGCTGCTGAAGGATTTGGTGATGGTGAAGGAGGAGGGGGAGGATGAAGTGAACAAGGTTGATGCAGCGAAATGAGATACCGCAGCAGAGGAGATTGTAAAAAACAATTCGGTGAAGCCAGTTGTTATTCAATGGCGACACGCACCCATTCATATAAGCAAACTATGTTAAAGATAAAGAACCTGCACGCGATCGTGGAGGGAAAAGAGATTTTAAAAGGAATAAACCTCGAGGTGGCTCCCGGCGAGATTCACGCCATCATGGGACCCAACGGGTCCGGTAAGAGTACGTTGGCATCGGTACTGGCGGGAAACCCCAAGTACGAGGTAACTCGGGGCAATATCACGTTTAAAGGGAAGGACCTGCTGGAGATGGCACCGGAGGAGCGGGCATGCGGAGGGCTGTTCCTCAGCTTCCAGTACCCGGTGGAAATTCCCGGGGTAAGCATGGTGAACTTCATGCGGGCATCCATCAACGCGCAACGGAAATACCGGGGGGAGACCCCCATCTCGGCAAGCGAGTTCCTCAAGATGATGCGCGATAAACGGGAACTGTTGGGTATGGACAGTCAGCTGGTGAGTCGCTCGGTCAACGAGGGGTTCTCCGGGGGAGAGAAGAAGAAAAACGAGATATTCCAAATGGCGATGCTTAACCCACTGCTCTCCATTCTGGATGAGACCGATTCGGGACTCGATATCGATGCGCTCCGTGTGGTGGCCGAAGGAGTGAACAGGTTGCAAACCAAGGAGAACGCGACCATCGTTATCACGCACTACCAGCGTCTGCTGGAGTATATCAAGCCCCATCGAGTACACGTGCTATACGATGGCAAGATCGTGAAGTCGGGAGATCCCGAATTGGCACTCGAGCTGGAGCGAAGGGGATATGACTGGATAGTGAATCTTTAAGCGACGAACGAGTTAAATACTACGCCGGGTGTATAAGGTGGCGCTCGGTTGTTGAACCCGCAACTGGTGCACCGACCGTAGAATTCAATTGTAAGATGGTTGAGAAACAGTACATAGAGTTATTTGAACAATACCGGGAGGAGGTGGATAAGCACTCCGCGGAGGGGATGAACAGGCTTCGCGACGCAGCTTTGGAGACGTTTAAACGAACTGGCTTCCCCACCACGAAGCATGAAGAATACCGTCACTCTAATATCGCACACGCTTTCGATGCCGATTTAGGGTTGAACCTTCGGAACATTCCCGTGAAGGTGAGCCCTTATGACGCATTCAAGTGCAATGTACCCAACCTCAACACCCACCTCTGCTTTCTGGTTAACGACCGATTTTACGGCAAGGTGAGGCAAGGAGAACTTCACAAGCGGGAGCAATTAAGCAAAATAAAACCTGACTACTACGACAAGTTAAAGCAGGAGGAGCCCCTTCCCGAAGGGGTCTTCGCGGGAAGCTTGCGTGCCTTTTCCGAAAAATACCCTGAACAGTTTGAAGCGCACTACGGGAAGATAGCCGACTACACCGGTAACGGTACGGTAGCATATAACACCCTGTTCGCCCAGGATGGCTTCGTGGTGTACGTCCCGAAGAACGTGACGGTCGAGAAGCCGCTACAGCTGGTAAATATCTTGCGAGGGGGGGTGGATCTGAACGTGAACCGGCGAAACCTGATTATCGCCGAGGAGAATGCGCGGGTGAAGCTGTTGGTGTGTGACCACGCGGTAGACGACGTCCACTTCGTGGTGACGCAGGTAACCGAGATCGCTGCCGAGGCCTCGTCACAAGTGGACCTTTATGAGTTGGAGGAGAATTCGACAAAGGTTACCCGCTTGAACAACCTCTTTTGCGAGCAGCAAGAGCGCTCTGTCGTGCACGTCACCGGCATTACCCTCCATAATGGCTTTACCCGTAACAACTACCGCTTTAAGTTGTTGGGCGAGCATGCGGACGTGCACGCGGGAGGGTTGGCCATTTGCGACAAGAAGCAGCACGTGGACAACTTCGTGTTCGTGGAACATACTGTCCCGCGATGCACCAGCAACGAGCTGTTCAAGACGGTGCTGCAGGAAGAGGCCACCGGGGTGTTCCGCGGGAGGATACTGGTGGAGAAAGATGCCCAACAGACGTTGGCATACCAGGTGAACCGCAACCTGGTCATGTCGGACAAGGCACGAATGTTCGCGCAACCGCAACTGGAGATTTATGCCGATGACGTGAAGTGTTCGCACGGGCTCACCACCGGTCACCTCGACGAAGAGGCACG
>JGI24710J26742_10000252_pt1 | contig 50106 bp, 38 predicted proteins | sample BioPla2DNA2_FD_26742 | JGI IMG/M metagenome (IMG submission 26742) | reverse complement strand
GCTAATGGCATACAGGATGCCCTTACCCTGGTTCAGAAAAAACATGGCTCTAATTTTAATTGCTATATAATACCCAACGGAAGTGTTGTCCTGCCACAAATAAAATAAGAAATGAAATCATTATATATAGAACTGCCATTCAACCCGCTCATCTCTCTCTTTCAATATAATTTTCTAAATTTCATTAATATTGCCGACTTTGAATGGCGCCCAGACATGTTACTGTGAAATTTTCAGTAGGGTAGTGAAGAAATCAATAATATGGTATTGGAACGCGCTTTTTAATAGTAAATAGGTGTAGACTTACCTAAAAATACTCAATCGGAGTATCCTTTAATCCACTATGAACCCCCGCCTGTAAGGATGTGGGGTGTCTGTGAAGTAAGGAATTTTAAGAAACATTTGGCGATAGAAAATTAAAGTAAATAAGGAGCAAATGATGTTAAAAAAGATAATATACCTAATCGTTTTGATGGCAATATTATTTTTAATGTCCGGCTGCAGCTGAGGCTAAAAAATATATTTTACCGGTCGGTAGAATTGATAATATTTTGTTGATAATTACATAATGCCAGATTGTTTTATTGGGTTGATGAATTATCTATAGTTCCCGTAATTCGCAAGAAAAGCATATTATTCTGAGGATCGTTAGTCATAATGCGAACTGCCTTACGAAAATCCCCCTCTTTTAACCGGCTGACATCTAAATAAACTTCTGCCAGTTGTTGTCCTTCCGAAGGTATAGTAAGCGGCAATAATAGATTATGGCTGAATAATTCTTCTGCCACTATATCTTCAATTATTAGGTCGGCATCACCTGTATTTGTGATGCAAAATTGTGAAATAGCCTGTTCCTTACAATTAATAGTTCCCAGATCAAAGGTCTGCTGTGATAACTCTATAACAGGATGAGGAACCCTTAAAACGGTTATAGATAACTCGATTTTCTTTTCAGGGGCTTTGGGGTCATTTGATTTAATGGTAAAATTCTTTGAAACATATCCCTCATATCCATAAGGGTCAAAGATAGTACCAAGCATCGTTTTTCCTCCAGCCGGAATAGTTTTTTCGGCTAATTCCAAGCTGACACATGCACAGGAGGAATAGATTGATTCAATTTTCAGATCAGCCTCGCCTTCATTTTTTAAGGTAAATTGATGTGCTGCAATCTCATCGGGTTTAACTTCACCGTAATACCATTCCTCTTCAGATAATACTAACTTAGGCTCCTTAGGATTACCGCAACCAGTTAAGCAGAGAAGGGTAATAAAGAAAATAAGAACAATGATTGATTGTTTTTTTGAACATACCATTATAACTAATACCTCTCAAAACAATTATTACCAATCAGGCGGGGGACTGCATCCGTCATCACATCCGCTGCTGCTACTTTCCTTAGCTTTACGAGAGGAGAAGGTAAAGCTCAGATACTGATAAAAGCTCGTTTCATGTCGTTTAGTAAAGAGGTCATAGGCCTTTCTAATATAAAGGTCAGACCTTAACATAAGAATGGTAGGGTAGCCTTCTATTCCGTATTCAGCATTTACCTTACCCTGTTCGTCCCATAGCATGATGAAGGGAACGCCGGTTTCCTCTGTTAGATTAGTGAAATTTTCTAATATTACATCTGTGTCCTCATTTTTCTCAAAAATTGCCACAATCTGATAACTTTCCTGTGGCTGATAATCATAAAAGAAGGCAATTAAGTCTTCTAATTTCCCGACAGAAGTCTCATCTCCAATATCTATAAAACAGAGCATCAGATGCTGTTGTTTATTGAGAAATTGATTTAGCTGATAGGCTTTACCATCTAAAGTATTTAGACTAAAATCAGGTGCAGGGGAACCGACCTTATATTGAGCTAATGATGAACTGAAAGTAAGGAAGAATATGCCTACAACGGCAACTATTATAAATATAATCGTATTAATACTAAAATTTTTAGTTCTTTTTTTAAACATAGTAAACTATAACTCCTTATTGATGCAATATATTATTGTATCATTTTTATTATATAACATTTTACGGAAAACTTCATTAAAATATAGCTATTTAACCTAAATATTATTATCCTCCTTCTAAATAGATAGTATCCGAAATACAATTAAATAATCACCAGATTTCTATCCTGTAGATATAGTTTTAAATTCATAATGAAGTAAAAACCACTGCTAAGACTGTCGATTTCGTCCAAATCTCAAAAAATTTTGATGTTCTAAAATAGAATAGGTATAATGAAAAATATATTATCAGATAGAATGCCATAAGAATAATAGCGGAGTTTTAAATGAATAGAATTTATCAAAAACGAATAGGTTTTAACCTTAAGAATAGCGGTGGCATGATTACCACCATTTTTTTATTATTGCTTTTATTGTTTCACAATTGCAATACAGGAGATTCCTCTTGCTGGGCTCAAGAAGTCACTGCCGGCAATTCAGTTGAACCGGTATCTGTCTATATTGCTGATTTTTTTGAACCAGGCTGCCATGATTGCGAAAAAGTAGATAGACTTTTGGAGCAAATTACATTTTTACATCCAAATGTAGAGATAAGAAAGTTTGATATCTCCGCTCCGGAAGGTGTAACATTCGCAGAAAAATTGGGTGAGATATACGGTGTCTCGGAATATGACCGTTTAGTAGTTCCCCTAATCTATATCGGTGACAACTATCTCTTAAGAGACCAGATTAACTATGACAGCATTCTGGACTTAGTAGAGCGGGCCGGGGCAGAGGACATTCCTCCCTGGGAAAGAGCAGAAGAAGATGATAGTTCTGTCCAGCAACGGCTTATAGAGCGTTTCCAATCCTTTGGCATCGGGGCAATTGCCATAAGCGGACTTATTGACGGGATTAACCCCTGTGCCTTTGCTACCATAATCTTTTTTATCTCTTATCTTGCTTTGATTAAGAGGACCGGAAAAGAATTGCTCCTGGTGGGCAGTATGTTTACCCTGGCAATATTTTTGACCTATTTTCTAATCGGTGCCGGTGCCTTAAGGGTAGTAACAACGCTTTCTTTCTTACCGCTCGCCAGGCAGATATTCATCTATGTTACCGCCGGAATAGGTCTTATTTTGGGAATACTGAGTCTTTCGGATTATTTTAAGTACAAAAAGACGGGAGAAACCTCTGAGGCAACTCTACAGTTACCGCCTCGCATTAAACAGATGATCCATTCCACTATTCGGAAGAATGTCAAAACCCATAATTTTGTCATAATGGCTGCGGTAACCGGCTTTATGGTTTCTATCTTAGAGTTAGCCTGCACCGGACAAATATATTTACCTACTTTAATCTTTATCAGCCATGTACCGGAATTGAGAGGACATGGATTATCTTATCTTTTACTATATAATTTTATGTTTGTGGTGCCTTTAATTTTGGTCTTCTTATTTACCTACTGGGGAACCAGCTCGCAGAGATGGGCTGAATTGACCAAACAGCACTTTGGTGCTACGAAATTGATTATGGCTGCTCTATTCTTTGGGCTGGCTATCATGCTTATTCTTACCGGAGTGCTCTTTTAGGTCAAAGCAGATATATTAACACAACTATTAAAAAATAGAAGAGGTTTGACTTGGATAAAAAAACTACCCATAACAGTATTTTCTGTTATGAATGCGGTTTAAAGATTAATGGAAACGGTTATTTTATTATTGATGAACTACCGGTCTGTTATCGCTGTCTGTTTGGAGAGGTAGAACCTATTTCTATCTACCCTATAGGTAGAGTAATCGAGAAAGATGATGAGGGAATATCCAGAGTCGACCTCTTTCCTTATCAACAAAAATTTATGTATAAACTCGAAGAAGAGGAGCGAATTACTATCATCTATTATCTGCATAAGACTGATTCTATAATAACTATCTTTAATAGAGGGAAAGATAGGAAAGGTAAAAAGGTTGGCGTCTTTGCTTCTCGAACTCCCAAAAGAACCTCTCGAATTGCAGTAAGTGAAGTATCCCTGGTCCGCATTTCCGGTAATAGCATTTATGTCAGAGGATTAGATGCTTTTATCGATAGTCCCGTTCTGGATATTAAAGCGAGCAAAAGTTAAGTCCGATAGTTTTATAGAAGAATTTTGGGTAACAAGAGTCATCTTATTTTCATAGCATATTCCCAAAATTAACATAGAATCTGCTTATTCTATTAATATATACTAACCATGTCAGTAAATATTTTGAGTACTATAATCCGTAAGAAAATGTCCATTTTAAAAGTAATAAAAGGGCGTTATTTCCTATTGTAAATTTTAGGATATAGGAGAATGAGATGGTCAATAAACTAAAATCTTTTATTGTATCCGGTGAGGAAATTATCAAAAAGGTAAAGGAAATTATTCGAGAAGGTAATGCCCGTAAGATAATTATTAAAAATGAGAAAGAGGAAACTATAGCAGAATTTCCTCTTACTGCAGGGGCAGTGGGAGCATTGCTTGCACCTGCAGTAGCTGCTTTAGGAGCCATTGCCGCCCTAGTCTCCAAATGTAAGATCATAGTAGAGAAAAAAGAAGATAGTAATAAAGGGGACCGTTAACTTAGAAATTAAAACATTTATTCCATAATGGCAGAAAGGTTAATGGACAGCGGTTAAAGTCCATTAACCTTTCAAGCTTTCGGTTATTGAGGAAGACTCAAAAATAAGTTTGGATAATAATTGGTAAGCCGAATGAGCTTATTGTGTCCCATATTCCCATATATAAAATATAGTTTATTGCAAAAAAGATAGATTATGCTAAAAAGAGAATTCGGTTACTACCGATGCTCTTATAATAACTGCTTCCGGTGATATTGGGGTTGGGACAGATGAGATATCCAAGCCTTTTGCCAGCATTGATTCCTGTATATGGATAGGAGCGTAAGAGGCTTGTTCCTCTTTTATGCTGCGCAGTTCTATGATAAATTTTCCGGCACCTTCGGCAATGGCATCAGCCTTTTCCCGTGCCTGCCTGGTTGCCATTTTTAAAGCTTGCAACACTAATTGGTGGGATTCCTGCAACTCAAAATTAATATAGTTAATATTATTAGCGCCGGCTTTTACTGCCAAGTCGATTAGGGTGCCTACTCCTTCTAATTGGGTAGTCTCAATCAAGATTTCATTGTAAGCCTGGTAATAGATTTTATATTGTTCCTCATCAGCTGTACCTTTTTGCCATTCGCGGTAGCTGTTTAGTCTATAGGCGGAAGTCTTCACTTCTTCTTCGGAAAGGCCAAAATCCAATAATGCATCCAAAACCGTGTTTGTCAGTGTAGCATTCTCATTTACCGCTTCCCGGGCGGATAAGCTACGGGTTTCAATAGCCAAACTTATTTCGGCCAAATCCGGTTGAGCGGTTACTTCTGCCTGACCGTAAGTCTGTATAATCCTTTCCCCTTCAGCTGAAAAAGCAGCCAAGCTGAAAACTGACATAATTGCTAATAGGTAAAAAAGATTAAAAAAGATTTTTTTAATACGCATAACCAAACCTCTCAGTATATTTTTCGATATATTTTATAAATATTTATTTACGTTTTCTAAGATTATGATTAACTTACCATTTTTATTATTAAATGTAAACCTAAACATGCTTACATACTAGAATCATCCGGAATCATCCGGTTTTTTGAACCGGAGTTAAATTGAACTATTTCCTTGGATCTGATTGTACCGATAAAACGATGCTTTCCGGTTCTTTCCCAATCTCGTACTAATTTATAACTAAAAATGTTTATAAAAAACTTCAAGAGTATCACTTTTGTGGTTGGAAAAGCCCAATTAGCTGTTAGTAAGAAATTGTTAAATGTGATAAAATCATTTATGTTGTTATAATAAAAATGGAATTACTATTTTTAAATAAACATTCAAAAGAACACAATCGGGAGGCATGATGGAAGCAAAGAAAAATTTACTTTATGAGCACGAAGAATGTATCAAAAGGGGGAATAAAATCGCCTACTTTTCTATGGAGATTTGTGTTGACCACAAAATACCGACCTATAGTGGCGGATTGGGAATTTTGGCAGGTGATACTATACGGTCCGCAGCAGATTTGGGCGTTCCCCTTACGGCAGTTACTCTGCTTTATAAAAAAGGTTATCTAAAACAGAAGATCGATGGGCAGGGTTATCAACAGGAATTACCCGAAGAGTGGAACCCGCAAGAGGTGATGGTTAAATTACCGATACGAATTCAGGTGGAGATAGAGAAGAGGAAGGTTGCAGTCGAATGCTGGATGTATCTGGTAAGGGGTATCGATGGCAGCAATGTGCCGGTTTATTTTTTAGATACCGATTTGCCGGAAAACAACGATTTTGACCGCAGTCTTTCCTATTATTTATATGGCGGCGATGAACGTTATCGCCTTGCTCAGGAAATAGTATTAGGAGTGGGCGGTGTAAGAATATTGCGAGAAATGGGGCATAAGGATATTTCTCACTACCATATGAATGAAGGACATGCCAGCTTACTGGCCCTTGAATTATTGAATAATTTTAATAATCTTGAGAAAAATAACTGGGATATTGAACAGGTCAAAAAAAGGTGTGTTTTTACCACCCATACGCCGGTATCGGCAGGAATGGACCAGTTTCCTTATCCCTTAGTGGAGCAGGTTTTAGGCGAAATAATTCCCTTCGACCTATTAAAAAGTTTAGCCGGTGCGGAGAGATTAAATATGACCCAATTGGCTCTCAATCTCAGCCACTATATTAACGGAGTAGCCAAAAAACATGGACAGGTCTCCTGTGAAATGTTTCCGGGATACCATATTGATTCTATTACCAACGGAGTCCATTCGGCTACCTGGGTGGGAAAATATTTTGCTGAACTGTACGACCAGTATATACCCGGTTGGAAATCAGACCCTTTCAGTCTGCGCTATGCCCTGAATATTCCGGATGGAGAGGTCTGGCAGGCACATCAGAAGGCAAAGGGAGAATTAATAGAATATATCAATAAGGTGTCCAATTCAGCATTTGAAAAAGAGGTGTTGACCATAGGTTTTGCCAGAAGGGCTACCACTTATAAACGGGCTGATTTAATCTTTTATGATTTAAATAGACTAAAGGAAATTGCCGGTAAAAAGGGTAAGATTCAATTAGTCTTTGCCGGTAAGGCGCATCCTAAAGATGGACCGGGAAAGGAATTGATAGCTAAAGTTGTCCGTATCTCTCAACAATTGTCAGATTCCGATAATATAAAGATGGTCTATCTGGAAGACTATAATATGGATTTAGGCAAGATGTTAACATCGGGGGTAGATGTGTGGCTAAATACACCTAAAAAACCTCAGGAAGCATCCGGGACTTCAGGGATGAAGGCAGCTCATAACGGAATTCCCAGTTTCAGTATTTTAGATGGATGGTGGGTGGAAGGGTGCATTGAAGGAGTTACCGGCTGGTCTATCGGTTCTGCGGCTAATTTGGAAAGCATAGAACAGGAAGAAGCAGATTCCCTATATAGAAAACTGGAAATGGAGGTAATACCTGCTTATTATAATCAGAGGGCTCATTGGATCAATATAATGAGGCATTGCATTGCCGTGAACGCCTCATTCTTTAATACCCACCGCATGGTATTGCAATATGTGTCCAATGCTTATTTGTAAGAGTTAACAGTAAATAATTCAAAGAGGAAGGGGGTACCGCGTAGTGCAAAGTAATGCCTGGATAAAGGATTTTGTAGAAAGATTGACCAGCGTAGAAGGAAATTTTGAAATATTTGCCTCCCTATTTTTAAAATATGAACAGCAATTTGTCTTTGGTATAAAAGATAGTAAGGAGTGGATTGAAGAATATGGCGAGAGAAAGGCAGCTTTTTCGGCTATTGGCGGGCGTATGGAGGAGGATACTGCTGATATAATGCAATTTTTAAAAAGTAGCGCAATGCAAGATATCGGATCGGATATTAACATTTTAGACAGTCCGTATACCTATCTCGACTACCAGCATCGTTTAAAAAAGATACCCATCAATCTGGTGAGGGGAGAGATTCGGCCCCAAATGATTACTATTATTCAGAAGGCCAAATATGCTTCGACTCCTAATACCCTTATCTTTAGTTATGCTGCCAGTACCAAGAGTAAACCGGATTCCCTGCAATACAGTGCCCTATTTTTAGCTAAAGAGGCAGTGCTGGTGAAAATGTTTAAAAAGAAAAAAACGGTGCAGGAGCTAAAGAAAGACGGCGCTGTCTTTGAAGAGCGTATAAAAATACCGGACAACCTTTATCTTTATCCCAGTGGCTCTATAAATAGTCTGTTACGTTTTTTAAGTTACGAAGTTTTTTAAAAATATCTGAAATAATTGCAAAAAGAGTCTTATTTTGAGAGGGGGAAATAGGTGAATATTTTAGTAATTGGCAGTGGTGGTAGAGAACATACCATAGTCTGGAAACTGGCACAGAGCAAGTCAGTAAAACGTATTTATTGCGCACCGGGTAATGCGGGTATTGCGGAACTGGCAGAATGTCTGCCGGTAAAAACAGATGATTTAGAAGGTCTGTTAGAGGTTGCCCGTGCTAAAAAGATAGATTGTACTTTAGTCGGACCGGAGCTGCCGCTCTCCTTAGGCATTGTAGACCTGTTTGAACAGCACCATTACCCCATCTTTGGACCTCAGCGTAGGGCAGCCGAGCTCGAATCGAGCAAGGTCTTTGCTAAACAAGTAATGGGCGAATGTGATGTGCCAACCGCTCATTTTCAGGTTTGTGAAGATTACTTTAAGGCACTCTCTTATATTAAGAGTCAATCTTTTCCGCTAGTCATTAAAGCAGACGGATTAGCTGCCGGGAAGGGAGTCATCATAGTTGAGAACCAAAAAGAAGCTGAAGATGCTCTCTCTCAGATTATGAAGGAGAAGAGATTCGGTGAGGCGGGCAGGAGCGTAGTTGTTGAAGAATTTCTAAGCGGAGAAGAAGTATCGCTGCTGGCTATCAGTGACGGACAGCATATTCAATCTCTCATATCGTCACAAGACCACAAGAAGATTGGGGATGGTGACCGGGGATTGAATACTGGAGGAATGGGTGCTTATAGTCCGGTCCCCTTTTTTAGTGAAGAACAGCAGGGATTTGTACTGAATAGAGTGTTCCGGCCAATTATTAACTATATGGAAAAAGAGGATAGGGTTTTCAAAGGGGTTCTTTATGCCGGCTTGATTTTGACTTCCGAAGGTCCCAAGGTATTGGAGTTTAATGCCCGTTTTGGAGACCCGGAAACACAGGCCATGCTTCCTGCCTTAAAGACTGATTTGATGGAGATAGCAGAGGCGACTATAGGCGGACATTTGAATAAAATAAAACTGAGCTGGCATGAGCAATCGACCGTTTGTGTGGTCCTGTCTTCACAGGGCTACCCCGGGACCTACCGACAGGGAGAAGTAATTACCGGTTTGGATAATTTAAAAGATCGGGATGATGTGATGGTTTTTCATGCCAGTACTGAAAAAGCAGAGAAAAATATAATAAGTGCCGGCGGAAGGGTATTAGGGGTCACTGCCTGGTCTGACTCTTTACAGGGAGCAATTGATAAGGCTTATCAAGCTGCACAAACGATAAAGTTTGCTAACAAATATTACCGTAAAGATATTGGTCAAAAAGGACTGTCTTTTACCGGAATATAATTATACTTATAAATATATAGAATTTAGAAAAACGAAAGGAAAGAAAAGTTGGATAAAATAAAGAGAGCTATTATCAGTGTTTCCGATAAGACAGGCATTGTCGAATTAGCCCGGGGGCTGACTAAAGCAGGGTATCAGATTATCTCTACCGGAGGGACTGCCAGGACCTTACAAGAGGCAGGTTTAGAGGTGACTTTAATATCGGAAATAACCGGTTTTCCGGAAATATTAGAGGGAAGAGTGAAAACCCTTCACCCGGCTATCTTTGGCGGTCTGCTGGCTCGCAGTGATAATCCGGAACATCAACAACAAATAAAAGAGCAGCATATCTTACCGATAGAGTTGGTAGTGGTCAATTTGTATCCTTTCGAAGAAACCGTTGCCAAAGAAGGTGTTGACATTGCAGAAGCTATTGAAAATATCGATATAGGCGGTCCTTCCCTTTTGCGGGCTTCCGCTAAAAATTATCAGGATGTTACGGTTATAGTCGACCCCGCTGACTATCCGGCCCTCTTAGAAGAACTACAAAATTCAGACGGGCATATCTCTCTTGCCACTAAGAAGAAATTAGCGGTTAAAGTATTCCAATATACTTCTTATTATGACAGCCTCATTTATAATTATTTAGCCAGAAATATGCTCCCCGATGGAGATACTTTCTCGGATTATCTGGTGTTGGGAGCAAAAAGGGCTGGTACTTTGCGTTATGGTGAAAACCCCCACCAAAAGGCCGCTTTTTATCGGGAAAATATGGTGGAAGAAGCCAATTTAGGTGATGCCCATCTGTTGAGCGGGAAAGATCTCTCCTACAATAATCTGGTTGATTTGAATGCCGCCTTAGGGATTATAAAAGAATTTGATGAGCCGGCGGTTACTTTCATTAAACACACCAACCCCTGCGGACTTGCTATAGCTGACAGCATTGAAGCTGCCTATGAGAAAGCCTATCAGGGTGACCCTTTATCCGCTTACGGCAGTATCATAGGCATTAATAGAAGAGTCGAAGAAAAATTAGCACAAATAATCAATAAAACTCCTTTTGTAGAGGCAATAGTAGCGCCATCTTATAGTGAAAGCGCTCTCTCTATTTTAAAAGAAAAGGGGAATCGACGTTTGATAGAGGTTGGTAATCTGCAAGTTCAGGACCGGTATGTTCGGGAACTGAAGAGTATATCCGGAGGATTTTTAATGCAGGAACGGGATTTAAATAGTATTTCTCCGGATGATTTAGTAGTGGTTACCGAGAAGAAACCGGATAATGATGATATTGTAGAATTATTATTAGCCTGGAAGATGGTAAAGCATGTAAAATCAAACGCTATAGTTCTGTCGAGTAACAAACAGTTATTAAGTGCGGGGGGCGGTCAGATGAGCCGGGTAGATTCAGTGCAGATAGCGGTGCAAAAAGCGGGAGAGCGTAGCAAGGGAAGCTATTTGGCCTCTGATGCTTTTTTCCCATTCTCTGATGGGGTTGAACTGGCAGGCAAAGCTGGAGTAAAAGCTATTATTCAGCCCGGCGGCTCTAAACGGGATGCAGAGGCAATTGCCGCTGCTGATAAATTTGGACTGATTATGGTCTTTACCGGCTGCCGCTCTTTTAAGCATTAAATAACTGTAAGCTAAAATTGACCGCTTAACCAATTCTTAATTAGTTGAAAAAGAGGCAGAAATTTACAAAATTTATTGCACCAGAATAGGGTGTTAAATCCCTTATTGGGCATCGAAAACCCTCGGGAAAGTACTCGAATAGAGTTTATCGGAGGGCAAAATGCTTTGGAGGAGATTAGAGAAGAGAGCAAAAAGCCTTCTGTTGTCATCTTTACCCTATTTCCAACTTCTACTAAAGAGATAAAAGAGATATCCGATAAAACCCTGATCATGCCCCCTAAATCAACCTGGTTTGAGCCTAAATTACGCAGCGGAATATCTGTTCATCAATTTGATTGATTAAATAATTGCCAATACCAAAAACCAAGAACAAATTTTTCTAATCCAACTAAAATGTAATTAATTTGTTTAAATTTATTATGGATAATTAGTAATATAGATTAGCAAAAAGAGTTCAATAAATATTCTTTTATTCATTCAACCAATACTGCTATAATAAAGTAAGCTCACTCACCATTCTAAATACTGAGGAATGGTATTCTTCTTTAATTTTCTTATGATTATTTTGTTGCCGGGGAGGATGTCCAAATGGAAAAAAGACAGGTGGCTACCATAATGTCTAAGAAAGATATTGATAGAACGTTACTCCGTATGGCGCATGAAATTATTGAAAAGAATAAAGGAGTAGAAGATTTAGGAATAATCGGCATCAAAACCAGAGGGGAGTACTTGGCTAAAAGAGTCGCTGATTATATTTATGGTATTGAAAAAGTGAATATTCCGGTCGGGGTACTAGATATTACTCTATATCGTGATGATCTGAAGGAAAAACAGCCCCCGACAATACTGGTAAAAACCGAAATACCATTTCCGGTAGAAAAGATGAAGATATTACTGGTTGACGATGTTCTCTATACCGGTAGAACGATAAGAGCGGCTATGGATGCTTTGGTTGATTTAGGAAGACCAAAATGTATCCAGTTAGCGGTATTAATAGATAGAGGGCATAGAGAACTCCCTATTCGGGCAGACTATGTGGGTAAAAATGTTCCTACCTCACATCGTGAATCAATTAAAGTGAGATTGGGCGAGGTGGATAGCCTGAATCAAGTTGAAATTGTCAAATAAAATTATATTTACAAAAATAGATTGGGGAAGAAATACAGTGATTCAGGAAATTTAATTGGGAGATTATTATGTTCTACGGTAGTTGGGGAAGAATATTAGAGATCGATATAAACAAAAAGACCATTAGAGTGATAGAGCTGCCGGAAAACATTTATGATTGGTTTTTAGGAGGACGCGGCTTAGGTGCCTATTTCTATACCCAATATGCCCGACCCTGGGACCTTCCCCCTTTATCAGCAGAGAATCCTCTTATTATAGCTACCGGACCTTTGACCGGAACATCAGCACCGACCTCAGGGCGTGCGACTATGACCGCAAGGTCGCCTTTAACCAAAACAATCTTTACCTCGAATTCAGGCGGATTATTTGGAGCAAGGTTGAAGTTTACCGGATATGATGCAGTCATTATATTGGGGAAATCAGCTAAACCAATTTATATTTCTATTAATGAAAAGGAGATAAAAATCGAAGATGCTGCTTCCTTGTGGGGTAAAAGCACCACCGATACTACTCAAAAACTGAAAGAACAGTATACTAAAACTGCCAGTGTCCTTTCCATCGGACCAGCCGGTGAAAATGGGGTTTTATTTGCCAGTGTGATAGCCGATGGAGCCAGAGGTTTCGGCAGAGGAGGTTTGGGAGCAGTCTGGGGTTCTAAAAATCTGAAAGCTCTGGTAGTGAATGGCAGGAAAAAGCCCAGGATAAAAGCCAAGGATAAATTAAGAAGTGTACTCTATGAAGCCCATAAAGCCATCAAGCAAAACCCCGTTACCTCTCAAGCTTTGCCGGAGTTAGGTACCAGTTTTATAATGGATGTGGCTTATTTTGAAGGGGCTTTACCTATTAAAAATTTTTCTACCAATCAATTTATTGGAATAGAGAGAGTAGGTAGTGCTGCTTTACAGAACGAGATAATGGAAAGGAAAACTTCTTGCTGGGGGTGCCCTATCTTTTGCGGTAGGCTAAGCCGAGATAGTGATGGCAATATTTCGGAAGGCCCTGAATTTGAGACTATCTGGGCTTTAGGACCAAACCTGGGAATAAATACGTTACCTCTAATACAGAAATTAAACCGACTGAGCAATGAATATGGGCTGGATACCATCTCTTTAGGCGGAGTAATTGCCTTTGCTATGGAGGCTACTGAAAAGGGAATTCGAGATTTTGGAGTAAGATTTGGAGAAGGAGAAAAGATTGTAGACCTGATTAAAAAAATTGCTGAAAATAGAGGAATAGGGCAGGAATTAAAAACAGGGACAGCCAATTTAGCGCATAAAATAGGTAAAGAAGCAGAGTATTTTGCAATTAATGTTAAAGGGATGGAGTTTACGGGCTATGACCCGCGTATGATTAAAGGCATGGCGGTATGTTATGCTACTTCCAATCGCGGTGCCTGCCATCTACAGGGCGGATATTCAGTGGGACCGGAAATATTCGGACTTCCCCGTAGGATAGACCCTAAGCAGCAGATTGGGAAAGGAACCCTTGTGGCAAAAAGGCAGAATGATTCGGCAGCTGAAGATAGCCTGATAGTCTGCCGTTTTGCCGGTATGAGTGTTCTTATGGAAAATTGGTCCCGCATCTTATCAGCGGTAACCGGGAAAGCTTATTCCGCACAAACGTTGAGCATTATTGGAGAGAGAATATACAATTTGGAAAAAATCATAAATATGAAGCTGGGTTTTAGCAGAAAGGACGATTCCTTGCCCCCCAAATTAATTGAGGAACATTTGGGGGAGGAAAAGATAGACTTGGACACTATGCTCAATGAATATTATGAATTCAGGGGCTGGAACCGGAAAGGAATACCTACCGGAACAAAATTAAAAGAATTGGGGCTGGAGGAAATACTGTGAAAAAGATAGAGAAGAATATTGTGGAATATTTTCAAAAAATAGGATGGGCTGCCTATGTAGCAGGTTTACAGGATACGCACAGCGGAAATATGAGTATGCGTATCGGCAGCCGTATGCTTATTACCAGGCGCGGCTCCATGCTTGGTTTTTTAAATGGTCATGATATTATTGAGTTAAGTTTAGAAAAAAATGACAGCGGAATCAGCCTGGCTTCCAGTGAGGTGGGGATTCACCGGGCTATTTATAAAGAAACAAATGGCTTGGCTATTGTCCATGCACACCTTATCAATGCGGTGATTCTTTCCTTTATTTATAAGGAGATTGTTCCTATTGACGTAGAAGCCTCCTATACTATTAAAAAGGTACCGGTACTCAGTTTTGAATTGGGCAGCGGTTCTAAGGAAATGGAAGAAGAAATTCCTAAATTTTTAAAAAATAATAAGATTGTGGTAATAAAAGGGCATGGAGCAATTGGATTAGGTGAGACTCTGGAGGAGGCTCTTTTTTATAACAGTGTTTTAGAGAATTCTTGTAAAATAATAATGGGTATACATTCTTTGGGTAAGAATCCTGAGGAGTTTACTCCCAAAGAGATTAACAGAGGATGGTGAGAAAGTTTTTACCTACCGTATTATGGTTGTCTGAACTGGTTAGTGTTAATTCTTTTTACTTTTAAATAAGAAAACATACAAAGCATTAAATATGAATACCGGTATCATATTCAACATTAAAAAATTTGCTATTCACGATGGTCCGGGAATCCGTACCACAGTCTTCTTAAAGGGTTGCCCTTTACGCTGTCAGTGGTGCCACAACCCTGAGAGCTGGTTAAGGAAGCCGGAAATTTCCCTGGACCAAGAAAAATGTATCAGATGCTATCAGTGCGTATCTTTATGTCCTGAGCAAGCCATATTTCTAAAGGATGACTATCCCTACACTGATCAGAAAAAATGCGCACTCTGCAGCACCTGTGTTTCTATTTGCCCCGCTCAGGCCCGTGGGATTATCGGTAGGAGAATAAGTACTGTTAAAGTGATACGTGAGCTGAGGAAGGATTTGATTTTCTATCAGGAGTCTGATGGTGGAGTCACCTTCTCGGGAGGCGAGCCCTTAGAACAGATCGATTTCCTTGCCGAGCTGCTCCTGCTCTGCAAGGAAGAGAGTATACATATTGCGGTAGACACCTGTGGCTATGCTCCCTGGTCTAACTTGGAGCGTATCCTTTCCCTGGTAGATTTATGGCTCTTTGACTTAAAGATTTTAGATGAGCAAAAACATAAGCATTATACCGGGGTTTCTAATCAACTTATCTTAGAGAATCTAAGGAGGTTATCTAAGAAGACCAAGAAGATTGAAATTAGAATACCCCTTATTCCGGGAGTTAATGATAATATAGAGGAGATGGCTGAAATGGCTGGACTTATCCGCTCCCTTTCCTTGAGTGAGGTAAATATCTTGCCTTTTCACCGATTGGGCTTGGAAAAATATCGCCGTCTGGGTTTATCGGCCAATATGGAAGAGATTGGTGCTCTTTCTCAAAAGGATATCGAAGTTGTCAAACAGCTATTTTCTAAGCACAAGTTAAGAGTAAATATAGGAGGATAAAGATGAACCCCAGGATAACCATATTAAGAGAACAGAGTCTTGCAGTTAAACCATTCATCGACATTGAACGGGCAAAGCTTATAACTGAGGCTTATCAGACTTATCAGGGTAAAGTACCGGTACCTATTTTGAGAGCATTAGTCTTCAAACACCTTTTAGAGAATAAGACTATAACAATCGAGCCGGATGAGCTTATTGTGGGAGAACGAGGGAGTTCGCCTGCTGCCACTCCCACCTATCCTGAGCTGTGCTGCCATACCTTGGAGGATTTTGACATCATAGAACAGAGAGAAAGAATATCCTTCCAAGTCAGCCCTGAGGCCAGAAAAATACAAAAAGAGGTAATTATTCCTTTCTGGCAAGAGCGCTCTATCCGCCATCAGCTCTTTTCTCTAATGGGCCAGAGCTGGTTGGATTCTTATGAAGCCGGGATCTTTACTGAATTTATGGAACAGAGGGCGCCAGGTCATACCGTAGCTGATGGCAAAATCTACCGGGAGGGTTTTCTGAGCTTGCAAAAGCGAATTGAAGATGCCATCCACCGTTTAGATTTTAAAAATGATAACCAGGCTTTTAATAAACTCAATCAATTGAAGGCTATGTCTATCTGTGCTGATGCTCTCATAAACCTGGCCCATCGCTATGCTCAATTAGCCGAAGAGTTAGCCGGAAAAGAAGAGGACGTTGTTCGAAAAAAAGAATTGCTCACTATAGCCGAGGTCTGTCGCCAGGTACCGGCTCATGCACCGCGCAATTTCCGGGAAGCCTTACAGATGTACTGGTTTGTGCATATCGGGGTGACTAGTGAGTTAAACACCTGGGATTCTTTTAGTCCGGGACATTTAGACCAGCATCTCCTGCCTTTCTATAAACAAGATTTAGAAAGCGGAGCATTGAATAGAGAGAATGCCAGAGAATTACTGCAATGCCTCTGGATTAAATTTAATAATCAGCCTGCTCCGCCCAAGGTGGGAATTACTTTAGCGGAAAGCGGTACCTATACCGATTTTGCCAATATTAACAATGGAGGGCTTACCGCAAGTGGTGAGGATGGGGTCAATGAGGTTACCTACCTTATCTTAGAGGTAATTGATGAGATGCAACTCTTGCAACCCAGTACCAATATTCAGTTAAGTCAAAAGAGCCCGGACCTCTTTTTAAGGCGTGCCTGTGAGATTATCCGTAAAGGTTGGGGACAACCCTCGGTATTCAATAGCGAACTGGTAGTAGCAGAACTCCTGCGACAGGGGAAAAGTCTGGAGGATGCCAGGGAGGGAGGAACCAGCGGTTGTGTAGAGACAGGCGCCTTTGGAAAAGAGGCCTACATCCTAACCGGCTATTTTAACCTGGTCAAGGTATTAGAGGTTACACTCCACAACGGGCAGGACCCCAAAAGTGGGAAACAGATCGGCATCGCAAGCGGTGATCCCAGAACCTTCACCAATTATGACGAGCTCTTTGCCGCCTTTAGAAAACAGCTACATCACTTTATAGAGATTAAGATAAAGGGCAATCAGATAATAGAACAGCTCTATGCCACTACTATGCCTGCTCCATTTCTATCCCTCATTATTGATGACTGCATAACAAGGGGGATGGACTACAATGCCGGCGGTGCCCGCTATAATACAAGTTACTTGCAAGGGGTAGGTATAGGAAGCATTACCGATAGCCTGACTTCCCTCAAATATAATATTTTTGACCGTAAGAATATAAGTATGAATACTCTGCTCGCGGTCCTTGCTGATAATTTCAGGGGTGAACCGGAGATCTATCAGCTGCTGAAGAACCAAACCCCTAAATATGGTAACGATAATGACTATGCCGATACTGTCATGCAGGAGGTTTTTGCTGCCTTTTATGAGGAGGTAGAAGGGCGCTCTAACACCAAAGGAGGTAAATATTGTATTAATATGCTTCCTACTACCTGCCATGTTTATTTTGGTTCAGTGGTTGGTGCTACTCCCGATGGCCGCAAAGCCGGAGAGCCTCTCTCGGAGGGAATATCACCGGTGCAGGGTGCTGACCGGGATGGTCCCACCGCAGTAATTAAATCAGCTGCCAAGATGGATCAGGTTAAAACAGGAGGTACACTACTCAACCAGAAGTTTACACCCTCACTTTTAGAGGAAGAAAAGGGATTAGAAAGTCTTGCTCATCTTATCAGAGCATATTTCAAACTAGGTGGTCACCATATACAGTTCAATGTAGTTAAAGCTGATACTTTAAGGGCTGCTCAGCAAAACCCGGAGGATTATCAGAATCTTATAGTACGGGTAGCCGGCTACAGTGATTATTTTAACAATTTGAGTAAGACTTTGCAGGATGAAATTATCAGCCGTACCGAGCATTCCGACTATTAAGTTAAAAGAGAAGATTGTTCTCATATAAGAATAATATTGATAGAGAAAATGATTTTAATAAAACATACAAACAGAATAGTTTTACAAAAAATGGGAGGAAATAATGTTAACAGAGGTTACTAAAATTATAAGAGGTCTATCAGTAGATGCCATAGAAAAGGCCAATTCAGGACATCCCGGCTTACCATTGGGCTGTGCTGAAATCGGAGCAGTGCTGTTTGGCGAAGTACTGAGACATGACCCTCAAAAACCGGACTGGCTGAATAGGGATAGGCTTGTTCTCTCTGCCGGCCATGGTTCAATCTTGCTTTACGTTCTGTTGCATTTGTCCGGCTATGGTATTACCTTAGAAGATATTATGAATTTCAGACAGGTAGGCTCTGTTACCCCCGGACATCCCGAATATGGACTTACCCCCGGAGTGGAAGTTACCACAGGTCCATTAGGCCAGGGCTTTGCTAATGGGGTAGGGATGGCATTGGCAGAAAGGATAATGGCCAAAAAGTACAACAAAGAAGAATTTGATATTATAGATCACTACACCTACGTTTTAGCCGGTGATGGTTGCTTGATGGAGGGTATTACTTCAGAGGCGGCCTCACTAGCCGGTCACTGGGGGTTAGAAAAGCTTATTGTAATTTATGATAAAAATCGGGTCTCTTTAGCCGGCAGTACCGATTTAATTTTTACTGAATCGGTGTCTGAGCGATTCCGTGCCTACGGTTGGCAGGTAATAGACCATGTTAATGGTCATGACCTTGATGAGATTAGGGCTGCCTTTCTGAAAGCTAAAGAAAAAAACGGTAAACCCGTACTCATTATTGCCGAAACTCATATTGGTTATGGGGCACCGACCAAGCAGGATAGTTATTTATCGCATGGAGCACCTCTGGGAACTGAAGAGGTAGCCGGCTTGAAAAAGAATTTAGGGTTACCTGCAGATAGAACTTTTTATGTCAGTGATGTAGTGCGGAAATATTTCCAGGATAAAAAGTTTCTTCTTAAAGAATTAAGGGAACAGTGGGAGAAAAAATATAGGCAGTGGTCAGAGAAATTTACGGGAGAGAGAGAACAGCTGGAAAGGGCTATTAATTTAGAAATTTCGGAGAAAATGGATTTTTGGAATTTAGTAGCGTCTGAGAATATAGCCACTCGAAATACCTCCGGAGATATTTTAGACAGTTTGGCAGATGAAATTCCGTACTTAATAGGTGGATCAGCGGATTTATCACCTTCAACCATGACCTATTTGCCCAAGCATTCTGAGATACAGAAAGGCTGCTATGATGGACGTAATATTCGCTTTGGAGTTAGAGAGCATGCTATGGGTGCCATCTGTAACGGATTAGCTCTGCATAAAGGAATATGGCCTTATTGCTCCACCTTCCTGGTTTTTTCTGATTATATGAGGCCAACGATTAGATTAGCTGCCCTAATGGGATTACCGGTAATCTTTATCTTTACCCATGACTCAATATATGTGGGAGAGGATGGACCTACCCATCAACCTGTGGAACAATTAGAATCACTAAGAATGATTCCCAACCTACAGGTTATTCGTCCAGCGGATAGCGAAGAGGTGAAGGCTGCCTGGCAGAAAATTATAAAAAGGCGGGATGGGCCCACTGCTTTGATACTAACCAGACAAAAACTTCCCTTACTGGAAAAGAAAAATGGGATTAAAGATATTTTCCGAGGAGGTTATATTGTATATAACAAGGACGAAAACCCGGAGGTGGTTATTTCATCTAGCGGAAGTGAGGTACACACCGCACTCCAGGTCAAAAATATTTTAGAGAAAGAGCGGGTTTCCTGCCGGGTAGTTTCTATTCCTGACCGCGAAGCGTTTGCCGGACAGGGGCAAGATTATAGAGAGACGATACTGGGTGGCAAAAACACTTTTCAGGTAGTGATTGAGGCAGCTACCGGACAGGGTTGGTATGAAGTAGTGCCCAATCTTTCCTTGGGAATCTTTATCAGGCAATTTGGAGAAAGCGGTCCCGGCGAGAAAATAGCCGCTAAATTCGGTTTTGAACCGGAAAAAATTGCCAGGTTAATTTTGGAGAAGCAGAAGATTAAAAAAGCAGAGTAACATTTTTGAATAATATGAGCCATGTACAAAATTAACAACTATTCAGAATATTTTTTGTAAATTTGTCTTTTTTGTTTGACTTTTAGAAAGTTGTTGTTAAAATGGAACGTAACAATTAAATAGAGTGTGCCTCACTTTATTTTTGAAGTGAGGTAGAGGCGCGAACGATCAAGAGTACTGATAGGGAGCCCAGGCAGTGTTGAACTATCAGAAAAGGGGTCTTCGCCGAAGTCTAAATGCTCTGGCTTAGGGTATTAGGCTGGGGTTATGGTAAATAGCCATAACACTGTCACCTGAGATAATTCCCGTTCTCAGGTGGAGCGCTATCTCATCGAGAAGAGATAAAGTGGGATGTAAAAATGTTGCTATGTATTAGGGCAATCGATGAGCTTAGCGCTTATACCGATTGCCCTTTTTATTTTTTAATTGTTTAAATTAAAAAATAAACGATAGCTAAAAAATAATTTTGGGCGGAAAAAAATTTAACAAAAATTATAAAATAAGTGTTTGTTAATAATAGAACAATTAACAGAGGGAGGTTAACGATATTAAATCAGAACTAAAGAGAAAATAAATTACGAGAAGGAGGAGGTATTTATAGATTTTAGAGAGAATAGTTTGTTAATAATATTACAACTTAAATTATTGCCAGCAAGTAAATTATAAGCATATTGTAATAATGTCAAAAAATAAAAAAAGGAGAAAAATACACGATGAGAGGATTATCCAATGTTTTATTACCTTTAACTTTATTTATATTGTTAATTTCAATGTCAGTCATGTCTCAGGCTTTACCTGAAGATCCTGAAGTAATGTTTGCAGTACCTCATGATGCTGACGTAATATATGTCAATGCCAATATAATTACAGTTGATAGGATGCATGATTGTTCTCGGGCCTCTGCCATGGCTATTGATGACGGTTGGTTTATCTATGTCGGTGATGAAACGGGAGTACAGGCCTATAAGGGACCTGAAACCCTAGTAATTGATTTGGATGGAAAAACCGTTATCCCGGGTTTACATGATTCCCATATACATTACAGAATTGGATCCCGGGAACTGTATCCTTAACACCAGACATCAGGGAAGAGTTAGGTAAATGGGTTTCTGTGGAAAGGATGCAGAGTGTCATTAAAAACTGTATTGCCACTGGACAGGGGATGCGGATAGGCGAGAACGGACAACCCTGGTTGGTATTAACTGGCTGGATGTCAGATGTATGGAACCCTCCGGTATTTCACAGAAAATTGGTTGATGTGGTATCAGGAGATATTCCCGTATACATATCCCGTTACACTCACGGAAGCGGATGTAACACTAAAGCTTTGGAACTAGCTGGTATCACTAAGGATACACCTGATCCCGAGGGAGGACACATCAAAAAAGATGAGAATGGAGAAGTTACTGGAGAATTTGTTGAGAGAGCTCCGGCTGAATTAACGCGTCTAATTCCTCCTGCAGTTCCCTATACCCCTTATGGGAATGCCCGTAACTTTGTGGAAGGCCAGCATTTGGCAATTTCCAAAGGGCTTACTATGTGATACATGAGGCTTCTTCGACTGGTTATAATGATATAATGCGAAATTTGAGCCTTTATGAAGGCAACATTATGTTACTTAGAATTAATGATATGTGTAGTCCTGATTGTGCAAAACAATTAGGTAAACCACTCAATTTTAACAATAGATACATAGTTCAGACTGTGAAGCAGCTTTCAGATGGGCTATGGGTTCCAGAGGCGCCTGGTTACTGGAAGAATATTCTGATTATCCTGGATTTTTCGGTGAGCCCAGATTAACTCCACAAAATATAGGAGATTTAGGTGCAGAGCTCATTGATATAGGGTTCAATCTTGCTATACATGCCATTGGTGATGCTGCAAATCGTGCAGTTATTGATGGTTATGAAATGGCTTTAAAAAATACCGGAGCAGATCCGTTTAAGGTCAGGTTCCGAATTGAGCATTGTCAGACACTTACACCCGAAGATATTTTCAGGATTGCCCCCCTAGGGTTGATCGCTTCTATGCAGCCGCTTCATGCTACTGAAGACCAGCACTTTTCTCCCGATAGGCTGGGACCTGAGCGCATGAAGGGTGCCTATATCTGGAGTACCTTGCTTGATCTGGGCGTCGTGGTTGCCTCAGGTACGGATTATTCTGTTTCTCCCTACAACCCGTTTTATACCATTCATGCTGCAGTGACCAGACAAGATCGGGACAATTATCCACAGGGAGGCTTCTACAAGAACGAAGCCATGACCAGAGATGAAGCCCTGTGGTCTAGCACTTGGGCCGGTGCTTATGCTGCAAAAATGGAAGATATCTACGGCTCTATCGAGAAAGGGAAATTGGCAGACTTTGTGGTAATTCCGGTAGATATTTTGGATGAAGAAGCTATTACTGATGAAGACCTCTGGAAGATTGAAGTTGACATGACAGTCATCGGTGGTGAGGTAGCTTATAGAAAACCTGTAATGGTGGAATAAAGTACCCCGCCTGATTAATTAAACCTTTTTTAATAAAGCGGAAATAGTAAATTAATACAAAGTATATAGAGATAACTTATCGGTGGCCTTGTTTCCAACTTGGCCACCATTATTTTTTAATTTAATATGCCCAAATTTTTGGTTTAAGTCTGTGCATATTGTTCCTCATCTGTTAATTCATAAATAAAGTGAGATTACTTTTATAAAACTAATATTATAGAAGATCTGATTAGTATTTTGTCCGCAATTTAAAAATAAAAGAAAGAGACCCCTAAGTGATTCACATAATCAAAGAATGTAGTTTATTGTATCAGTAAATAATCCGACAGTTACCGGGCAGATAATGGCTGTAGCTGCGAGAGCAAGTATGAAACAAAAACCCTGCTGCTATAGTCTATTGGATACTCCACTGATAGATTTTCTTTATGGAGAAAAAAAGAAATACTATTGCGGCTGGTATAGAGGATGCGGAAATCTAATTTAAAGACTAAGCTGAAGGGTGTAAACGAATTAAATAATTTTTGTAAAGATGAATACCGGGTAAATAGTTTTATTAAATAATCTGCAAAAATAACTACCTCACCTGATTCTTTCCTTATCATTCGATATAGCAAGAAGCTCTAGATGAGAAATAACTTTTTTCTATTAGATTTAATATGTTATAATTAATATAAAGATAGTGACGTAAATTCTTAAAAATGATATTAAAAAGAAAGGAGGAAAAGGTGATGATACAGGTAAAAGTTTTTGGGGTCGCGATAGACCCGGTAACAAAAGGATTTGTCGTTATTTTAAAAGATCAAGATGAGAAGAAGTGGCTTCCCATTTGGATTGGGCCCTATGAAGCCAAGATGATTTCTTTAGCCTTAGAGAAAAATAAACCAAGCAGACCTTTTTCTCCCGATTTAATTAAGAATATTATTGAGGCCGCAGGTCTGATTGCTGAAAAAATCGTTATCTCTGACATAAAGGACAATACCTATTATGCTACCATCTGTCTAAAAAAAGAAGAAAAAGAATTATTAATTGATGCCAGACCCAGTGATGCTATTGCAGTTGCCCTAAGATTAGAAGTACCTATCTTTATTGCGGAAGAAGTTATGAAAAAAGCCTCAGTAACCCATTCTTCCAAAGAAAGGGATGTAGCTGTTCAGTTAGCTCAACTGCAAAATGAATTGCAAATCGAAGTAGAAAAAGAAAATTATGAAAAAGCAGCTCAGCTGAGAGATGAAATTCGCCGCTTAGAAAAGATGAAAAATGTTCCTCCTTTGAAACCTAATTAATTGGCTGTGATTATATTCAATAAAAGCTAGCAAAAGAGTATCAAGGAGAGGATTATGTTGCATAAAAAGCTTCCTGTTTGCTGGCAGGAAGCTTTTTGATAATAGAGTACATATAAAAAATATGGCTTGTTATCAGTACTTAGTAGTAAGGCACTATTTGACTGTATCTTATTGAGTTATTAGTGTCCTGAATAATTGGGAATGATGGCAAGTGAATATAGAGTGATAGCCTATTTTGATATTATACTGCAGAGAAAACCATTCTTGAAGCAAATAATAATGCACTAAACCTTGTTTGAAAGTAGAAATAATACTATCTTAACTATAATTAACTAAACTGAAATAATACTACGATAAATGAATATTTGACATTAGCAGTATAATGACTGTGAAGTTTTCTAAAGGAGAAAAAATTATGACACAATTTGATAAATTTACAATTAAAGCTCAGGAAGCAATTAGTCAGGCACAGCAATTAGCTTTACAATACAGTCAGCAGGAAATTAGGAGTGAGCATTTATTATTAGCTTTAATCCGACAGCGTGATGGTATCATACCTTCGGTTTTAGCCAAGTTGGAGATAGATATTAATGATTTAGAATCGGTTTTGGAAAAAAGATTACAACAAATGCCCAGTGTACAGGGTGGTGTAAGTGGGCAATATGCCGGTAATGAGTTGAATACTGTTTTCAATAAAGCTGCTCAGGAAGCAGGCAAAATGAAAGACGAGTATGTCAGTACTGAACATCTTTTACTTGCTCTGATTGAATTAAAGGACAGTTCTTTTGCTCAATATTTTAAAGAAAGAGGTGTCAATAGAAATAGTGTTTACCAAGCCCTAGTGAGTATCAGGGGTCATCAGCGTATAATCGACCAGAATCCGGAAGAGAAGTACCAGGCGTTGGAGAAGTATTCCCGTGATTTAACCCAGTTAGCCAGAGAGGGAAAATTAGATCCGGTGATTGGCAGAGATGATGAAATAAGACGGGTTATGCAGATACTTTCCCGTAGAACTAAGAATAATCCGGTGTTGATAGGTGAGCCCGGAGTTGGTAAAACAGCTATTGTAGAAGGACTGGCACGTAGAATAGTGAGCGGTGATGTCCCCGAAGGACTTAAAAACAAGAGGGTTGTTGCTCTCGATATCAGTGCTATGGTAGCCGGTGCCAAATATAGAGGGGAATTCGAGGACCGCTTAAAGGCGGTCCTAAAAGAGATAGAGGAGGCAGAGGGCTCTATAATTCTCTTTATTGATGAGATGCATGTGCTGGTAGGCGCTGGTGCTGCAGAAGGTGCAATAGATGCCTCGAATATGTTGAAACCGGCCTTAGCCAGAGGAGAATTACACACCGTTGGAGCAACTACTTTAAAAGAGTATAGAAAGTATATCGAAAAGGACGCCGCCTTAGAGAGAAGATTTCAGATGGTGCTGGTAAAAGAGCCTACCGTTGAGGACACCATTGCTATTTTAAGGGGCTTAAAAGAACGGTATGAAGTACACCATGGGGTCAAGATTATGGATTCGGCCCTCATTGCTGCTGCTACACTCTCAAATCGCTATATTACCGACCGTTATTTACCGGATAAGGCGATAGATTTAATTGATGAGGCAGCCTCCGGTCTGCGTCTGGAAATTGATAGTATGCCTATTGAAATAGATACTATTCAGAGAAAGATAATGCAGCTTCAGATTGAAAGACAGGCTTTAAAAAAAGATAACACAGACGTGGCACAAGAGAAGATTAAAAAAATAAATAAAAATTTGAGTAATCTGGAAGAACAGAAAAGTAACTTGATGTCCCGATGGAGTCATGAGAAAGAGATTATCCGGAAAATTAATGATATTAAGAGCGAAATAGAACAGGTTAAAACTGAGGCAGAACAGGCGGAAAGAAATGGCAATCTCAATCGATTGGCAGAGATAAGATATGGCAAGATGCCGGAATTAGAAAAACAACTGGAAGAGAGCAATAAAAAAATTGCCTCTTTGCAGAAAAGTTCCCGTATGCTGAAAGAGGAGATAACCGAAGAAGATATTGCTCAGATTGTAGCTAAATGGACTAATATCCCGGTGGGACGTTTAATGGAAGGGGAAACCGAAAAGTTAATTCACATGGAACAGGAATTAAAGCAAAGGGTAGTAGGGCAGGATGAGGCGGTGAGTCTTGTTTCCAACGCTATACGGCGTTCCAGAGTGGGTATTTCAGATCCCAATAGGCCCATCGGTTCCTTCATATTTATGGGGCCAACCGGAGTGGGCAAGACAGAATTAGCGCGAAGTTTGGCAGTATTCTTATTCAATGATGAGAATGCCTTGGTCAGGATAGATATGTCTGAATATATGGAAAGGCACAGTGTAGCGAGACTTATTGGTGCGCCCCCCGGTTATGTCGGTTATGAGGAAGGCGGTCAATTAACAGAAATTGTCAGGCGCCGACCCTATTCGGTGATTCTTTTTGACGAGATTGAAAAGGCCCACCAGGACGTTTTTAATATCTTATTACAGATAATGGATGATGGCCGATTAACCGATGGACAGGGTAGGGTGATTAATTTTAAAAATACTATCTTAATTATGACCTCCAATATCGGCAGTCAGTATATCTACCAGATCAATTCTGAAAATAAAGAAGAAATAACTAAACAGATTGGTCTAATATTAAGGGAACATTTTAAGCCGGAATTTTTGAACCGAGTTGACGAAATTATAACTTTCAATAAACTGGACAAAGAGTATATTATCCAGATTGTCGATATTCAGCTGGATATCTTAAGAAAACGTTTACAGGAAAGAGAGATTGGACTGCAGGTCAGCGCGAGAGTGGAGGAGGTACTGGCAGAACGTGGCTTTGACCCCCAATTCGGAGCCCGCCCTTTAAAGAGGGCTATACAGAGATACCTGCAAGACCCGTTGGCTTTGCAAATATTGGAAGGAAAGATTAAGGAAAAAGAGCAGGTTCAGGTTGATTTTGATGAAAAGAAAAAAGAAATAATATTTCAAACAAAATAACAAATATCGGATAAAGAACAGTAAAAAGTTTATTTGTTATAGTAAATAAAAGGCTTTTTACTGTTTTTTATAACAACGAAAATAATTTTTGAGAAGTAACCAGTTCAATCTGTTTAAAACAATATTATGTGCTCTATACTATGTTGATTTTACAGGTAATGGATATTAATCTTTGAAACCCCAGAATCGATATCTATATCAACCTGATATAGTGCACTGTTATAGTTTTGAGAGATATAGGTATAGTCTTTCTGCTTTACAAAGTTTTCATCAAAATCCTTTTTACTTAATCCGGTATCCAGATGAACCTTTGCCCCTACATCTTCAGGAATGGCAATATCGATCTTCGCAACTCCCGAGTCAATCTTTATGCTTCCATTGTAACGGGGAATAATGAGGTTGATATTGGAGGCGCCGCTTTTAATGGTGAAACTCTCTACTTTAAATTTTGATAAATCGTAGTCTATCGCAGTTGCCCCGGTTTCTAAGAAAATATTATAGACAATATCAGGGTTTAGTTTTAAGTCAATTTGATTTTTTGGTGGGTCTATTGTCATTTTGTCGGAAATCGGTTGGTGATAAATTTGTACCTGTGCTTCATTATCCAGCATGGTGAAGCTTTCTACCGGTTTAAATTCAGGATACCGATAACTAACCTGGCATTCATAGAGCAGAGGAGTGGTATATTTGAGAGCAAAAGAACCGACCTCATAGTTTAGGGCGATATCTGCTTTTTGTATTAAGGGAACCATTTCGATATCTTTGCTGACCTCTCCAATCATTCCCTCTTCAGTTAATTCCTGTATCTCTATACTTTCAGTATCCTCATCTTGCTCTGAAAATTCTTTTTCCATTTTCTGAACCACAGATGGGACAAGCTCCATCTCTTTTTGAATGATTTCTACCTCAGTAGGAACTTTATCTCCTAATGGTACATCTAATCCCATATAACTGGCACCAATCCCCAAAATGACTCCCAGTAATAAGAGCAGGGGACCTAACCAGGAAAGCCTTGTCCTAAAAATAAAACTAATACCCAGGCTGATTAACAGTAATGGCCATAGTTTTAAAAGGTTAAACCAGACAGACCATTCCAGTATGCTCAAGTTATTTAGTAATAGGATAATACCAACTAAGATTATAACCAATCCTTTAAAAAACCGGGCAATGCTCACTTTTAGCCTCCTTTCAAAAAAATCCTAATTAAATATTGTTATTTCCTGATATAAATTGCTATGCAAATTACCATGGATTAATAAAAATATCTATCTATTCTTTAGTTAATCCGGACCAGCTATTAGCAATTAACAGGCTTATTAATCTTTGCTGGTCAGATAAAGATTCAGGATTCACAGATAAAGCAGTCTCGGCTTCTCTTAAAGCATTTTCATAATCCTGGCTGCGATAATAAGTTAAACCTTTTTTGTAATGAGCCAGGGCCAGGACTCCTGGAGCATTAGCCAGATTGGCAGCTAATTGATAATTGGTCAGGGCTTCGGGAAGGTTCCCATTGTGGTAGTATTGGTCTCCAATTTCAATCAAAGCTTCAGCAAAGTTGTTAAAGGTAAATTGATGACTTCCCAGGGGATATATCTTTTGGGACAATTCTTTTTCCAATATAGCCCGATTATAATTATGGTCCTTAAGATTGATTTCGCCTTGAAAGAAATAAGCTAAAGCAGCAGACCTATCATCACCTTCAAATTGGGTTGCTGTCTGATAAGCCTCCTTGGCCAGATCCAGCTCCCCAATGCTGCGATAATAGTTTCCTAAATTGAGGTAACAGTATGCATCAGGTTGGTAGGCTGATAGTTTTTCCAGAATCGGTGGTTGATGTTTTAAATAGCCCATGGCGGTAAATCTCTCATTTGCTTTTACCAATTGGTGATTATCGAGGTAGAGTTGACCCAATTCTGCATTTAATTGGGGATGATTAGGAATAAACTCTATCACCTTTTCATATTGCTCTATAGCTTTTTTCAGTTCACGCTGTTCTTTGTAAATCATTCCTTTAAGATAATAAGCATAGGCAATGCTGTCATCTGTTAGCCGGGACAGTTGTTCTAAAGTCTGTTCGTAATCACCCATTTCAAAAAAAGTATAACTTAAGTTAATTAAGGCAATCTTATTGGCGGGGTCCAGTTGCAGGGCTGTAGTAAATTCATCTTGAGCCGGCTTGTATAATTTTTGTCCTAAAAAAAAGTTTCCCAAATTAATCACCTGATAGACATCCGGCACAATTGTTTTTTCTTCTATAATCGACTGGAGGAGTGCTTCTAATCTAGCATCAGCGGCACCAGCAGAAAGATAAAACAAGGTAAGAAATAAGAGGAGTAAACCGGCAATTCTTAGGCTCATATTGGAAGTTCTTTTCATTAAAAATTCCTCCTAAATTTTTAAAAAGATACTTTGAAAATTTTTTAAATTGTTTCGTTTTAATATATTCCTTAAATTAGTTTTATTTAAAGGTATTCTTAATCTTGATTTCTATTATATTACTTTTACTCTTTTTCTTCACTAAATTTTTTTAATTTTAGAGTAAATTCTAAAAGCTTTTGGTCAACCGAGTAATTTACTGTGTTTTTCTTAAATTTGCCATCCTTTTGTCTCTCGCCAGCCTTTCTGCCGGTTAATATTTCTATTCCCTGGTCAATAGTCTTAACCGCATAAAGATGAAACTTGCCGTTTTTAATTGCCTCTACTACATCTTCTCTTAACATAAGGTCGTGTATATTTAAATGTGGGATTAACACTCCTTGAGACCCGGTTAATCCTTTTGCTCTACATACATCGAAGAACCCTTCAATCTTTTGATTCACTCCACCGATGGGCTGAATCTCTCCTTTCTGATTTACAGAGCCGGTTACTGCGATATCCTGTCTTATAGGAATATCGGCAATACTGGAGATAATGGCATAAACTTCAGTGGAAGAAGCACTGTCTCCTTCTACTCCTGAATAGGATTGTTCAAAACATATACTGGCGCTAATAGTCAGAGGTTTATCCTGGGCATATTTGGAACGAAGGTAGCCGCTCAAGATCAGGACTCCTTTATTATGCGTCTTACCACTCAGGCCTGCTTCTCTCTCAATGTTTATAATCCCTGCCTTGCCCATAGAGGTCTTAGCAGTAATTCTGGTGGGCTTACCAAAAGAGTACTCTCCTAAATCATATATGGAAAGGCCATTCACCTGCCCTACCACTGAGCCTTCAGTATCTATCATTAGGGTTCCTTCTTCAATCATTTCTTGGATTTTATTCTCGATAAGGCTTAATCTATCTATCTTTTCTCTAATAGCGATAGTAATATGTTTCTTTTGGATAACTTGTTGCTGGTCTTGTTTAGCCCAATAATCAGCTTCCCTTAACAAGTCTACCAATTTATTGAAATGGGTGGACAGTTTATTTTTTCTTTCTGTTAATCTGACCGCGTATTCTATCACCCCTTCAATTCCACTCCGGTCAAAAGGAAGAAGTTTTTCCCTCTCGCATAAACGTTTAATAAAACAGGCGTATTGATAGACACTCGCATCGTCATTTTTAGTAACTGTATCAAAATCCGCTTTTATTTTAAAAATTTTTTCAAAATCCTGGTCTCGGAGAAAAAGAAGCTGATAGAGAAAAGGGTCTCCAATCATAACTACCTTTACATTACATTCAATCGGTTCCGGCTTAAGAGCAGAGGTGCTGAACATAGGAAAAGGGTCATAAGCTTCCGGCTCTATCTTCTGATTCAATAGAGTCCTTTTTATAGCAGGCCAGACACCCGGCTCAAGCAAGACATCCAGAGCATTAACTACCAGAAATCCGCCATTGGCTTTTAGAAAGGAACCCGCTTTTATTTTAGTAAAATCGGTAACTATATGTCCGGCTTGGGTTATTCTTCTTTCAATCATGCCGAAAAGGTTTTTGTAAGAAGGATTGGTTTCCATTATAACCGGAGAGGTCTTGGTATCCGAATTGTCCACAATTACGTTTACCGAATAATCCGGGAAAGTATCCTTTATCTGAGGTAATCTTAAACCGGGAATAGCTGAGGTTTGTTCTTTTTTTTCCTGAAAACGATCTATATTTTCAAGTACACTCTTTTGCACCTCATTTAGGTAAAAATCGATAGCTTTGTTATTATACTTTTTCTTTATTTCACCAGCTTCTTCTTCTACTAAGGGAGTAATCATTTTTACCTCTAATTCAGATAGCTTACTACTTAAATCTTTTTGCAGTACGCTAATCTTTTTTGAAATCTGAATTATCTCCTTAGAAAATTCCTGATGCTTCTTTTTAATTATTTCAGATTCTTCCTTAGTCATTTTTCCCTCTGCTATCAATGTCTCTAAATTTTCTAAATTTGTGGGCTTCTCATCTATAACGGGGAGGATATCTGGTCTGGTATAGGGACCTATTTGAATCTGGACAATAGTAAAATTTTCTGCCTTTACCTTATCTTCAAGGTCCTTAATCAGCGTCTGCTGCCTCTTTTTATAGCTTTCCGTCAGGGTATCCTTGCTCCCCTGGTGTCTGTCGCTTTCTAAGATGGCAGGAATGTGTTCTTTTAAGGTATTAACCAGATTCTCCATATCTTTTTTAAATTGATTGCCCTGTCCGGCAGGTAGACTAATAGCCCTAGGCATATCAGGGTATTTAAAATTGTGTACATAACATTTATCATCAAAGATAATATTTGTCCTTTTTCTATCTTGTAATAACATTCTGATAGTAGTGTGACGCCCTGTCCCTGATTTTCCGGTAATGAAAATATTATAACCCAAATATTCCATGTTCAGACCTAATTCCAGGGCCTTTAAAGCCCTTTCCTGTCCTAAAATTTCATCACATACCTCTAAATCATCAGTGGATGAAAAATCAGCCTTTTCTAAATTACAATACCATCTTAACTGTTCATGGGGTACTGCCAGAGAGTTAGTTTTTCTGATATCCATGACTACTCCTAATATAACGTATTATTGTAAGCCCTTTTTAACATGTAATCATTTGTATTATTTTGCATAGCAGCTCTACTCCTTTTATTATAACAGCATATTTTCTATTTGTTAAGGAACGATATTATGAGAAAAGAACAATATAGATTAACAACAGAATGGATTTAGGAATCAAAAGAAGTTTTTCCGAAAAGATGAATCTTTTACTTTTTTAATATATAATAAAATTTAAATAGAAGATGATAATTAGAACAGCAGGAGGGTAAGTAATGTCAAGAAGTATAACTATTGTTTTTGTTTTATTGATAATTATTATTGCTGGTTTTGCTTTTATTAATTATAGCCGTTTAAATCAAATGAAAAGTGATTTACTAAAAAGAGAAGAATTATTAGGTGAATCAGAGCGCCTACTCAAAGAGCAGGAGACCTCTATTTCAGAGTTAGCTGAAAAGATGCGAGAAGTAATAAGAAAACAGGAACACCCTCAACATGAGGGGATTGTTAGCAATATTGAAGGGGAATTACGGGGATTACAGTTGAAGGTAGATGAATTGGTGCAAATGCGAAAATCTGATACCGTGGATATAGTCCTTTTCGGAGAAGAAAAAGCAAAATTGGAAACATTGCTTTCGGAGAGAGAAGGCCAATGGCAGGAAAAAGCAGAAGAAAGCAAGAGAATAATCTCCTCTTTACACAATGAAATCCAAAAATATGAGTTGGAGAGCAAATTAATAAATGAGAAAATATTAGATATAGAAGGATATTTAGCTTCAGAACAATCACAACGAAAAGAACTGGAGCAAGATTTAACCAGGTTTCAAGAGACTATTGAGCACTTACAGGGGCAATTAGCCTTAAAACAGGACGATGAAAAATATGTACAGCAAATAAGCGAATTACTGTCTACCACTCAAGAACTAAAAGAAGAAATTTCGAAAAAGGATTCTACCTTAGTTCAATTTCAAAAAGAGTATCAGGAGATAGTTGAACAATTAAATGCTTATCGGCAGTATGTTGAAGAATTGAAACAAGAACTTGCCAATGCTAAAGAAATAGAAGATGCTCTCCGGAAAGAGCAATTGGCAGAAAAAGAAACCGGTTACTATGAAGTAAAGAGTGGAGACAATCTTTGGAATATTGCGAGAGGAAAATACCGGGATGGGATAGCCTGGACCAAGATATTTAAAGCTAACCAGGATCAGATTCAAAATCCTGATTTAATCTATCCCTATCAACAATTTGTTATCCCGGATTAAGAAAGCTAAGAAACAATGAAAACTATTTTTCGCATATCCGGTCGATCTCTTTAGCGTATTTTTCATGGATAATAAATCTTTTTAATTTCAGACTTTCAGTCACCTCGTCCCTTTCCTGAGAAAAATCGTCAGCTAATAGATCTATGCCCATTATCGTTTCAAAAGGCTGGAAACCATTATCTTTGGACAGCAGCCTTTTTTGCTCCTGTTGAAAGAGAGATAGAACTTCTTTCTTTTTAATCAAGTCATATTTATCTCGATAAGCGATATTTTTAGCACGGGCAAATTCAGTGAGAGCTTCAAAGTCGGGGACAATCAAGGCTCCTAAACGAGGTTTATCCTGTCCCACTACTATAACCGTATTTATATAAGGACTCTCCCCTAACTTATCCTCTAAGGACTGTGGTTCCACGTTTTCTCCACCTCTCAGTACTATGGTATCTTTGATTCTCCCGATAATTTTTAGATATCTGCCGTTATAGGTTTTTTTACCTAGGTCTCCGGTATTGAACCAGCCATCTTGTAATACCTCAGCAGTCTTCTTTTCATTCTTAAAATAGCCTTTCATAATCAAGTCACCCTTAGCCAGGATAATACCAGGCTGGCCGTGAGGGACTTCTAATTCCGTATTCTCTTTATCTACAACCTTAACCCAGGTTTGAGGGACTGGCTCACCAACAGTGTAAATTATAGGATTGTGTTGCCTTCTCCCGGCAATTACCGGAGAGGTTTCCGTTAATCCATATCCTTCTAATACCAAGACTCCTACTGAATCTAAAAAAATATCAATATCTTCCGGCAAAGCACCGCCACCGCTAATGGCAAATTTAATTTTACCGCCCAATGTAGCACGAATCTTTTGGAAGACCAGTTTATCGAATATATGATAGGCAAAGGATAGTCTTCTTACGGTACGCCGAGCATCTTCTATCTCCTGAGAAGAAAATTGGTCGCGGTCAAAGAGAGGCATGGTATTTTCTGCTATTCTTTTAGCCCGCTTATATCTTCTGGCAACATCGCACCCTTTGAAAAAGAGCAGCCGGTGTAATTTGCCGCCACTTTTTATCTTTTGCATAATTCCCTTGTACAAACTCTGCCAAATACGGGGAACAGTGCACATAACAGTGGGCTTTTCCATAAGCAGATCGGGCAGTAAGACTTGTTTAAACGGTTTACTATAAGCAGTAGAGGCACCTAAGCTTATGGCGCAATATTCCACGGTACGCTCGTAGATATGCCAGGAGGGTAAGACCGAAAGGAATCTGTCATTTTTATTAAAATCTCCTAAAGCAGCAGGGATATTATTGACATTATGCATAATATTACGATGTGTTAGCATGACACCCTTGGGGTCCGAGGTAGTTCCTGAGGTATAGATAATGGTAACTATATCATCAGGAAGGGCACGTTGCGCGATGTCTGAAAAACGATAATCACCTTTTTCAAGCAGTTTTTTACCCATTTCTTTTATGTTAGAGAAAGAATGGATAGCAGGTAATACGGTAATTGTGCCTTCTCTAATCAAGTGTACTTTCTGCCAAAGCTTTTCTTCTAATTCCTTGACACTGCCCATTTTAAAATCCGCAGCCAATTCCCCACCCTGTTTAGCGAGATATTGTTCTAAGAATAATTTTGCCCTTTCTGAGACTAATAATAACAGAGAATTTTCAGTTAACAGTGAATGGATTTTCTGATAGAATATACTGCTGATTATCCCTTCAATCTGGAAGGGCATTGCTTTCGCCCATTCAGGCGTTTCATCGAGTTCAGCAAATATTTTAACCGGTTCTAACAGAATTATTTTTCTAATATCGGGAAGCTGCTTAGAGACCTTCAAGTATTCTATTAAGGCTTTTTCTCCCTCTAAAATGACAGCAATAGAATCGGAATGTCCTAATTTAAAGGCAATATCCCGCCCATAGCTATTTCCGCTGGCGGGAACATCTATTGCACCAATGCCGATAATTGCCATATCACTGACAATCCACTCAAAACGATTTTCAGAAATTAAACCGATATGGTCGCCTTTTTGAAAGCCCAGTTCCAGTAAACCGGTGCCAAATTGACTAACCTCCTCATAAAAATCTTGAAATGTTATTACTCTAAATTGCTTATCCTCTTTTACTTTAAAAGCCGGTCGGTGTTTAAAGGTATCTCGGCTGTTGACCAGCATTTCATTTAAAGTTTGTGAAACCATACTAATTTCCCCCCCATATATCAGAAGATAGAAAAACAGATCTGTTCTTAGTACCAACTATTAATAGTAAGTATATATTTTTAAATAAAAAAAGTCAATATGGAAATTGTTAAGTTAAAAGTTAATAAATTTAAAGAGCAGAGGGAATTCTATTTTAGAATACATTTGTCAAATTTAAGAAAAGAGGGTAAAATATTATAAATTGCCTGAATTAAAATAGATTGCATCTCAGCCAAATAATAGAGCTAAGAATTTTGTAAATTTATTTTAGCTAGTAGTGCTGAAATAAACTATTGTGATATAATCATAATAATGGTCTTTCAATCCAGTCAACTCCGGTAGAATTTAATAATAATGTAGAATTAATAGTAATTACTTTCAAAGAAGCAAATTTCCCTTATTGTCTTAAAAAATAGTGCTAACAGCTATTACTGACAAATTAAAATTCAATTTGTCAAAAACAATTTAAAAAATAAGGTTTGGTTTTTTTAGTATACTATCTTTCTTTCTCAAATAAATAGTAAAACTATTATTGCAATAAACCAAAGATTAGCAATAAAAAGACTGTTTTGATATCTTGTGCGTTAAAAACAGGAGGTGCACTAGTTGCGAATTATTTCCATTGCCAACCAAAAGGGCGGAGTCGCCAAAACCACGACCGCTATTAATTTGGGAACTTGCTTAGCTGATTTTGGGAAAAAGGTACTTCTTATTGATATGGATCCCCAGGGACATACCACTATTGGTTTGGGAATAGAACCTAATGAGCTGGAAAGAACTATGCTCAATGTTATGGAGCCAGTCCGTTCTCCCAATAAACTGAATATGGAAGATGTGGCCATTAAAATAGAAAAATTTTCTAATGGCAACCTCTATTTGGCGCCTAGCAATATTGATTTTGCCAGTGCGGAATATAAACTAATCGACCAGATCGGTAGAGAAGATTTTTTAAATAACGGTATTCAAAATTGCCAAATTAGATTTGACTATATTATCATCGATTGTCCGCCCTCATTGGGCATTCTGACTATTAATGCTCTAAAAGCTTCCTATGAAGTTATTATCCCTATGCAGCCCCATTATTTCGCCTTGCGTGGTATAGAGGAATTTATGGAGACCATTAAAATTGTACACCAAAACTTACACCATTATTTAGACATATACGTTTTAGTTACCATAGCAGATACCAGGAGTAATATTGCCAAAGAAGTTATTGAGGAAACTAGAAATTATTTTAAAGAGAGAGTCTTTAAGACTATAATAAGGAAAAATATTGCATTGGTGGAAGCTTCCAGCCAAGGGGTTCCCATTATTTACTATCGTCCGAAATCTCATGGAGCTGAAGATTATATAGAACTTGCCGAAGAGGTGATTTCCTTTGAAAAAGAAAAAATTAGCGCGCGGATTTACCAGGATAATAGACTATAAACAAGAATTAATCAGGGATACTTCCCAAGGTTTGGATAAAAAACCAGATCCATCTCCTTATTCCAGACCCGATGATAGCAGTCTAATCTTTGACCGGATAAAAGAAAGGGTGCCTTTGCCGGCTCAAAAAAAAGTTGATAGCTTTGTTAACATCAAGGTGATTGGCATTGGGGGCAGTGGAAATAATGCTATTGAGGAGATAGCCAGCCACCGGATTAACGGTTTAGAAATGGTAGCCATTAATACCGATCTACAAACACTTTCTCTATCTCAAGCTACCCAGAAAGTGCAGATTGGTAAATTAACTACCAAGGGGTTGGGTGCCGGTGGTGACCCGGAAGTTGGTAAAAAAGCAGCCGAAGAGGATAGGAGTGCAATCGCGAAGGCGTTGGAAGGTTCAGATATTGTTTTTATAACCGCCGGTATGGGTGGAGGTACCGGAAGTGGTGCTGCCCCGGTGGTAGCTGAAATAGCTAAAAGGGAAGGAGCACTTACTATCGGAGTGGTAACACGCCCCTTCAGTTTTGAAGGTAAAAAAAGAATGGTACAGGCGGAGCAGGGGATAGAAAATCTTAAAAAGCAGGTTGACGCACTAATTACTATTTCTAATGACCGCTTACTCACTATGATTAGCAAGGATACCTCGGTTCGGGATGCCTTTGATATCACCGACCGGGTCTTACGGCAATCAGTTCAGGCGATTGCTGATCTGATTACTACTCCGGGATTAATCAACCTTGATTTGGCAGACGTGAAAGCAGTAATTCAAGATGCTGGATTTGCCTTAGTAGGTATTGGAATAGGACGGGGAAATAATAAAGCTGCTACAGCAGCCGAGGCGGCTATTTCCAGTCCCTTGCTCGAGGTATCTATCAAGGGTTCTAGCTCCATCTTGGTAAGTGTAACTGGGGGACTCGATATGAGTCTCTATGAGATAAATGAGATTGTCGACCTGATTTCAAAAGCAGCGGGCAGGGAGGCTAATGTTGTTTTCGGCGCCATCATTTCTGAGAATATGCAGGACGAAATAATGGTTACCGTTATTGCTACTAAACGTGATAAGGATATCATTGTACCGGAATATCAGGAAAAACTGGAGCAAGAGGATAATAGAAAGGAAAGCATTCCCACTTATAATTCAGATAGATTAACCGAAAGAACAATTCTAACAAAAAAAGGAGCAGAAGCGGAAAAAGAAGTAACCCTCGATGTCTATATGCCCGTAGAAGAAGATGATTTAGGTATGACTAAAAAATATAGGGATAGAGAGAATCTGAATATACCAACTTTTTTAAGAAAGAAATATAAAAGATTATAAATAAATATGAACAATACTATTTAATTTAGAGATTATTCCCTTTTAAATACCTATCCAATAGGGAAAATTTTGTGGAAATTGGACTTAATGAAAAAATCGAAAAGACAACAATTGTCATTTTCTACTTATGAAGCCTACCAAAAGATAAAAAAGAATGATCCACTAAAGCTTATTTTTGAATCAATCGAGTGGTCTTTTATCAGCCCTTTAGTCAAAGACTTTTACCCCGATAATAAAGGTCTTATCTATAGCCCGCTCTCCCTTTTTAAAGCTCAGCTACTCTTGTATTTAGGCGAAGCAGAATCAAATCGTCAACTAGCTGAAGCTTTGCGCTATAATACCAGGTATTGTGTTTTATGTGGATTTCATCACTTTACCAGAACCCCCGCACACTCTACCTTTTCCGCCTTTAGAAAAAAAATCGGAGAAGACCTGTTTTACAGAATTATTCATCGATTAGTAGCATACAGCACGCCTATGATTACAAAAAAAATCAAATTTGTTTCTCCCTATACTCTCCATATAGCGGTCCATTCAGAAGATGGAAAGTTGTTAAGGTGTAATTGTAAAGGAAAGTGTAAAATGGAGAGCATCTTTTCTGGAAATAATAAAGAGGTTATTAGGAAAAATTTCGCCTATAGTAATTATAAGATAAAGCTACATATAGATAAAGAGTCGGCAAAGCCGCTAGCGGCTGAGTTAAGACCAAAATAATTTTTTAAATTTAAAATATGAGAATATGAATATTTTGAAGAGATGGGGTAAAAAATAACATGCCTGAAATAATTACTACTGAGACTGCTCAGATACTAGCTAAAACAAATGTTGCCAGATTAATCGACCACACTGCACTGCGTCCTGAAGCGACCGGTGTACAGATCGAGAAACTATGCCGGGAGGCTTTGCATTACCATTTTTATTCAGTATGTATAAATCCATATTTTATCCCTTTAGCCAAATCATTTTTAAGCGGTTCAAATGTTAAAATTTGTACTGTGATTGGTTTCCCCTTAGGTGTAACCCTATCCAGGGTGAAAGCCTATGAGACAGAAGAGGCCATCAAAGAGGGAGCACAGGAGATTGATATGGTAATCAATGTTTCCGCTTTAAAAGATAAAGATTATAAAAAGGTCAGGAAAGATATAGAGGTAGTTGTAAAATCAGCATCAGGATTAATCTGCAAAGTGATTTTAGAAAACTGCCTCTTAACAGACGAAGAAAAGATGGTAGGCTGTCAATTAGCGTTGCAAGCCGGGGCACATTTTGTGAAAACCTCCACCGGTTTTGATAAAGGAGGTGCTACCACTGCTGATATAGAATTAATGCGAGGTGTGGTAGGGGAGTACTTGGGAATTAAGGCTGCTGGCGGCATTAGAGACTACCAGACTGCAGTAAAGATGGTCGAGGCAGGTGCTACCCGAATTGGTGCCAGTCAGGGAGTGCAGATAGTTAATGGAAGTCCTTATGCTAATTTACCCGATGATAAAAAATGAGAGTTTTAAAATGAGGCTTTTGTCGTGGAATGTAAATGGCCTAAGAGCCATTTATAACAAGAATTTTAACATATGGCTGGGGCAGCCGGCGGATATTTATTGTATTCAGGAGACCAAATTGCAGCCAGAGCAGATCCCGGATGAGCTTATCAACAGACCGAACTGTTATAGTTTTTTTAGCCATGCTGAAAAAAAAGGCTATAGCGGGGTAGCCCTTTGGACCAAACAAAAGCCAATTGGTTTTTCAGATGCGATGGGGATACCACGCTTTGACGTCGAAGGGCGTTTTATGCGGTTAGATTTTCCCGAATTTGTCTTATTCAATATCTATTTTCCCAATGGTAAAGCCTCTCAGGAAAGACTACAGTATAAACTCGATTTTTACGAAACTTTTTTAAAGATGGCAGTCAGTTTACTGAAAGAAGGAAGACGGGTTATTATTTGTGGTGATGTTAATACTGCTCACAAAGAGATTGATTTAGCTCGGGCAAAAGAAAATGAAAAAACTTCCGGCTTTCTCCCTATCGAACGAGAATGGATTGACCGCTTAATTGAAGCGGGCTTTATCGACACTTTTCGATATTTTAACTCAGAACCGGATAATTACAGCTGGTGGGATTATAAGACCAGAGCCAGAGAACGCAATGTCGGCTGGAGAATTGACTACTTCTTTATCAGTGAAAATTTAAAAGATAATTTAAAATCCGCCTTTATTCAATCGGAAGTTGCCGGCTCTGACCATTGTCCGGTAGGTATTGACCTCTCTTTTGAGTCAGGCACAAGTTCACACTATGATTAAATTTATGCACTTTGCCGATATCCATTTAGGTGTAGAAAATTATGGACATATTGACAGTCAGACCGGACTGCATTCCCGCTTAAATGATTTTATCAAAACACTTACTGCTGCAGTAGATATTGGCTTGGAAGAAAAAGTTGATTTTGCACTCTTTTGCGGTGATGCCTATAAGAATAACAATCCCAATCCTACCCATCAGCGAGAATTTGCCCAACAACTTTACCGATTAAGCCAGGCGGGTATTCCAACTGTTTTAATCAATGGCAATCACGACAATCCTTTAGCTTTCGGTAGAGCCAGCTCTTTAGACATCTTTCAAACGCTCAATGTTGCCAATATCTATGTGGTGACTGAGCCCACTCTTCTTACTTTGCCCACTAAGAAAGGAAATATTCAAGTAGTGGGAATTCCCTGGCCTACTAAGAACCAGTATCTACTAAAAGAAGAATATCGAGATAGTGATTTACATGCTGTTAATAAAAAGATACAGCTACGGCTCATGAAAAGAATAACTGAATTGACCGAACAGTTAGAAGAAAACATTCCTAAAATATTGGCCGGACATTTAACAGTAGCTGAGGCGGTCTTCTCCGGTTCAGAAACCTATGCTTTATTGGGCAGTGACCCCTCCCTATCCTTACAATTCTTAAAGGATTCTCCCTTTGACTACATTGCTTTAGGGCACATTCATCGCTATCAGAATTTGAATTCTGATCATAAACTGCCCATAGTATATTGCGGCAGTATGGACCGCATCAATTTTGGCGAGGAGAAAGATGAAAAGGGGTTTTGTATAGGAAGTATAGATGAAAAGGGTAGAGTTGACTACGAATTTATTCCGCTTCCTGTGCGGAAAATGTTGACCTTAAATATAAAAATCGAAGATAGTGCTGAACCAACCAAGGATTTTATAGCAGAAATAGAAGAATATGATTTAAAAGCTGCATTAGTGCGTGTTAGTTATGAGGCAACTGATGAAGCAAATCAAGAAATAGATTTTAAAAAGGTCCGAGAAGCACTCAAAGAGGCATTTTTAGTGACCGGCATCAGCAGAAATACCACTAGGAAAGCTCCTGTTAAGAGAAGTACTTTATCCGAGGAGATGAATCTGTTTACCGCATTAAAAGAATACATTGATTTACAGAACTGGCAGAACTGGGATAAAGATCTAATCTCTTATGCCAAAAAACTGGAACAGGAATTATTCCGGGAAGAGGTACCGTCAGGAGGGGATGAGATATGATTCCGGTTACCTTACAAGTTTCTAACTTCTTAAGTTATGGAAAAGATGTTCCTGCACTTGATTTTACCCGGTTTAATATTGCCTGTCTTTCCGGAGGGAATGGGCAGGGGAAATCAGCCTTGCTCGATGCTTTAACCTGGGCATTATGGGGTGAAGGAAGAAAAGCTCAAACCGAGAGGAAAGCTGACCGAGGTCTGTTGAAGGTAGGAGAAAAGCAGATGTGGGTGGATTTGGTCTTTGATTTAGAGGTAGAGCGCTACCGGGTTATCAGGAAGTTTTCTTTAGTCAAAAGCCGGGGTATCAGTGAATTAGAATTTATGGTCTATGATTCTGAGAAGAATGAGTTTATTTCTCTATCCACCCCTTCCCTGAGGCAGACGCAGCAAAAGATTAATGGGTTGTTGAGGATGGACTATGATACCTTTATTAACTCTGCCTTTATTTTGCAAGGCAGAGTAGATGAATTTACCAGGAAAAGCGCCAGAGAACGTAAACAAATTTTGTCTGAAGTATTGGGCCTTTCACGCTACGAAGAGCTTTCCATATTAGCTCGTCGCCATTTCCGAGAATTAGATAAAGAGCTCAATATCAATCAGAGCAGACTAGAGCAGACTCAAATAGAGGTTGCTCAAAAAGAGACAGTGTTGGTAGAAATTAAGATAATAAAAGAACAGGAACAAAAACAGCGAATACTTTATCAGGAAAAGAAAGAAAAATTACAAAAATTGGAGCAAGAATATAGCCAATTGCATTTTAATAAGCAGCAGGCAGAAGAATTAATCGCACGACTTGCTACCGAACAGAAAGAATTGCAAGAATTAAAGAAAAGACAGGAAAGAATAGGGCAAAATATAAAAGAGTGTCAGCTGTTTATCTCCCAGGAAAATAAGATATTAGCGGATTATGACATTTATCTCCAATTAGCTCGGCAAAACCAGGAGATGCTTCAGTCGATGGAACAGTATCGCAAGTTAGAACAGGAAAAAAGGGAGATTGGAAATCGGATAGAAAACTTTAAAAATCGGCTTCGATTGGAATTAGGGCAGAAACAGGAAAAACAAAAAGAGCTCACCGAAAAAGTGAACTCTTTCACCTTACTGCAGTCGGAAATAAAGAAATTAGAATTACAAATAGCTAATTTCAATAATTTACAGAAAAAGAAGGAAAGTATCGAAGAAAAGGGTAACGCATTAGGGGTAAAGATAGAAAGCAAGAATGACCAGATAAAAAGATTAGAAGAAGAGAATACCGATAATAAGGAGAAGATTTCTCTGCTGGAAAAAGGTACCCAAGAATCCTGTCCTTTATGCTCTTCCCCACTGGATGAACCAAAAAAAGAAAAGATAATGATAACCCTAAGACAAGATATTGCTAAAAATAGACAGGAAGTCGGGAAATTAAATGATGAGCTTAAACAATTAAACCAGGAGAGAAATGTTCTACGAAAAGAGTACAAGAGAATATATGATGAACTTGTCCAGAAGGATGGTGTACAGAATAAGCTCAACAGTTGTTACCTGCTGGCTCAGGAAGTAAAAAAAGCAAATGTTCAGATGAAAGAGCTAGAGCCCGTCATAACAAACTTACAAGTTAAAATTAGAGAAGATCGGTTTGCTTTGTCTGAGAGGAAAAAATGGTCGGAAATAGAAGCAGTTCTAAAAAAACATGTCTATAATGATGAAAAATATCTCAATATTAATAGAGAGTTAGGGAATTTAAGAGGAGTTCCGCTACAAAGAGACAAATTATTAGAGGCTAAAAAGTCATTACTTAAATTGGATGATGAAAAGACAGCAATTACAAAGCAACATGATATTAAAAAGAAGAGCATAAACGAATTAAGAAAAAGCCAGGAAATATTAATGGAGAGTATAGCAAGAATTTCTGACGTGAAACAAGAAGTTTCGAAAGAAAAAGAATTTTTAGAGGGATTAGAAAAAGAGCAGAATCAGTTATTACTACAGATAGGAGCCGGACAGGAAAAGCTGGATAAGATTGAGCAATTTGAGCAGGAACAGAAGGAGATTGAAAAAACGGTTAGCCGGCTCTCCTATCAGAAAGATATTTATGGCAAATTAACTAATGCCTTTGGTAAAAACGGTATTCCTTCCATGATTATCGAAAATGCTATTCCTGAATTAGAAGAAGAAGCCAATACTATTCTGGCTAAGTTATCAGATGAACCTATCACTATCAGTCTGGAGTCCTTAAAGGAACTACAGAGCGGAGAGATGAGAGAGACCCTGGATATTAAGATTCTGGATGAGATGGGAGATAGGCCATATGAGCTTTACAGTGGTGGCGAGGCATTCCGTATTGATTTTGCTATACGCCTGGCACTCTCTAAATTATTAACTCAACGTTCCGGTGCACGTCTGCGAACCTTAGTGATCGATGAGGGTTTTGGAACACAGGATGAAGAGGGATTGCAAAAATTGATTCAGGCCATCAATGCCATTCAGCATGATTTTGACAAAATTTTGGTCATAACTCATCTGGCGCTGTTAAAGGATGCCTTTCCGGTACGGATTGAAGTCTGGAAAGACCCGGTCTTAGGGTCGCAATTTCAGATGGTACATTTATAATTTTCCGGTCATTCTGTCTTCTTCTCTTTTCTTAACAGAGCAGCGCGCTTTATGGCCGAAGAGCCATATTTTTCCTGTATCTTATCGACTGAAGAAGTCAACTTTTTCCATTTTTCTTCCCCATCCCGGTTGTCTATTAAGCTAAGCTGCCGGGGCTGGATGTCCTGCTGCAGAGAGGAGAGCTTGACACCCAAAAGACGTATACCCGGTTGCCTGATACTGATGGAATTCATGAGTTCTTTGGCTGTCTGGTAAATGGTATTATCCAGATTAGTAGCTCTGGGCAAGGTAATAGATTTTTGCACGGTTATAAAGGGTGCAAAACGCACCTTTAGAGTAACAGTCTTGCCGGCATAGCCCTGTTTACGTGTGGTATAGCCGATTTTTTGGCTCTGTATTAACAATACCTTATATAGTTGCTCCAGGTCTGTTATATTTTCCGAGAAAGTCGTCTCTCTACTGATTGATTTTACCTCTTCCGGACATACTACCTGACTATCGTCAATGCCCTGTGCCAGCAATTTTATCTTAGGCCCATTTTCTCCCAGGATGGACTGCAGTATCATATCAGGCATACTTACCAATTGTCCTATCTTAAATATCCCGGCACGGTTCAGTTTTTGTTCGGTTTTATCGCCAATTCCCCATAGTTTGGCGACCGGTAAATCTGCTAAAATTTCTGCAACCCGTTCATCAGGAAGAACAAAAAACCCATCCGGCTTACCTAAATTGGTGGCAATCTTAGCCAGAAATTTGTTAGAGGCAATCCCTGCTGAGACGGGGAGATGCAGCTCTTCTTTTACTTTGGTTTTAATCTTTAAGGCAATCTCTTCAGCTGTGCCAAAGAGTGCAGTACAGGAGGTAACATCCAGAAAAACCTCATCAATGCTCACCGGCTCCAAAAAAGGAGTATAAGAACTGCATATATGGAAAAATTGTTGTGAAACAGTACGATAAAGGTCCATTCTAGCTGGGGTAAAGATTGCCTTAGGGCATTTTTGCCGGGCTTCCCAGATAGGCATGGCAGAATGAACCCCACATTTTCTTGCCTCATAAGAGGCGGAACAGACCACTCCACGACGGGACAATTCCCCGTTTTTATTGAAAATGCCGCCCACAATAAGCGGTTTTCCGGCATATTTGGGGTTAGCCCGCTGTTCTACCGAGGCGAAAAAAGCATCTAGATCGAGATGGATAATGGAGCGCTTTCGGATTTTGTCCATTTTGACAGACCTTCCTTTTTTAATCATATATAGCTTTACCTATAGCCTGTTTTAATCGATCAGAAAGGTAGTTTGATAATTTGCTGCATTATTATTTTTCCCTCAGGATATATGATATGTCTTTACTTGCTGCCGCAGCAGTTTCATAAGCATTAATGCGTTTTTGGCAGCTTTGCCCCTGTAATGATTGTTCATAAAGATATACTGGTCAGTAGTTTTGCCGGCAATCTGCTTAATACGAGGCACCCATTCTTGCAGCTCTTCTTCACTGTAGAGATAATCATAGCGCTGATAAGCCTGTTCATGCTGCCACCATTTTTCTTTATTGCGTCCGTGAAAACGGATATAGCCCAGTTGAGAGGTGGCTGTTGCCAGCGGGGGAATCAATCCTTTTAAGGGCGGTTGATCTACCGCACAAAATCCGATGTCATTCTTTTTCAGAAAATCAAATACAGAATCTTTTATCCAACAATTATTACGAAACTCTACAATTAAGGGAAGTTCTCTCATCTTTTCTTTTAGGTAGGAGAGATAATCCAGGTTGGTGCTATTGTAATGGAAAGAATAGGGGAATTGAGCTAAAATGCACCCCAGTTTATTAGTTTCCAACAGAGGCTTCAGAGAAGCATTAAGCTCCCGGTAGAGAGTTTCATTTTCCACCCGGGTGTGAGTCATTGCTTGATTCGCTTTTACAGTAAATTTAAAGTCAGCCGGAACTTTTTCTCCTATACGGCAGAAGGCGGCCGCCGGCATAATACGGTAATAGGAGGAATTAATCTCTACGGTATTGAATTGGCGGGCATAAAGGTTTAACATATCCCCTTTGGCAGTATTCTCAGGATAAAATACACCCACCCAATCCTCATAGCTGTAGCCGGAAGTTCCTATATAAAGCATAATTTCTGTACTCTTTACTTCTTTCCATTAAATCTGCGAATAACACCGATTACTTTGCCTAAAATGGTTATATCCTTGGTGATGATGGGTTGATATGCCGGGTTAGAGGGCTGTAGAGTTATTTTATCCCTGTTTCGGTGTACTCTCTTTACTGTAACCTCTTCCCGATTGAGCAGGGCGATAACAATATCTCCATTATCGGCACTGTTCTGAGGATGGACCAGGACATAGTCTCCATCTAAAATATGGTCACCGAGCATACTATCTCCCTCTACCCGTACCAGAAAACTATCTTCCGTACCGGCTAATTCTTCCGGTACCGGGATTACCTCGGTATATTCCTGTAAGGCGAGCAGAGGGTTACCGGCGGCAACCTTACCTACCAGAGGAATATTCCGGGTTTGAGGCAGTAATTTAATAGCCCGGGTCTTCTCTTTTTCTCTCCGTATATAACCCTTCTTTTCTAAAATCTTGAGGTATTTGAAAGCAGTGGCGGAGGATTGTACGCCCAGAGCTTCACACAATTCCCGCACAGTCGGTGGATAGCCGGTCTCCTGAATCCTGATACGGATAAGCTCTAAAGCTATCCTCTGTTTTTTGGTAAGAGTCCCTCTAGGATATGCCATAATCCTGCTCCCTCAAAATATCTTTAGCGGTACCAAGTCGCTAAGTAATTTCATCATAAAGTAAACATATGTTCACGTCAAGTGTAGACGAAAATGTTATTGCAGAATCTTACTGTCCAACCGGAGCCAGAATAGTATACCAGTAATCAATTTGCGGAATAATCTATGACAGGCAATAATTACTGTATAGTAAAGGAACCGGTGACATTCACCGGACTGACCAGGGTATCATACATGGGTGACGCCTTCAAAGCCAGGTCATGGACTTTTTGCAGCTCTTCCTGAGAATGTTTGGTCTTGACCTCTATCTTAAAATTAACAGTCTTAAAACCGGTATGTTTCTTATCATTTTCATCGGTCCAGCCGCCAGGAATTATCTCTCCCTCAATTTCTATCTTCAGCCCCTCAATTGCCACTTCTAAACGTTGAGCAGCATAAAGATAGGCAAAAATGAGACAGCCTCCTAGGGCTTGCAAAGTTACTTCTGCCGGTTTGGGTCCTAAGTTGGTACCGCTCTCATCCTCAGGTTTATCCAAGAGTAATTTAAATCCCCTGGTTTCACTTTCAATTTGAGTCCCTTCCAGCCACACAGAATTAACTTTAAATAACTTAACCATAAAATACCCCCTTACTGAAACTAATTTCTTTTTATTATACCTGATTTATAGTTGAAAGAGTATCTTAAAACCTCATTTAAATAACAAGAGAGTAAAATTGCTTTTTATTATCCAAAGATTGGGGATACCATTTGATTAAATAATAGAGTCGGAAGAGTATAATAATTCTTAAAATAGTTCGCTAAAATAAAGTACAGTTGTTAAAATAGGAATAAAAGAAAAAGATATTAAGCATAGAATAAGTCCATTTTATACTAAAATAGAAATTCTCTCTTTAAAAGTTAAGGGGGTTCAAAATGATAAAAAAAGTAAATGGCTTGTCCAATATATATCCGGTTTGGAATAGATTAGAGGAACACTACCAGGAGATTAAAGGAAAAAATCTGCGCCAGCTGTTTACCGAAAATTCACAGCGGAGTAAAGATATGGCAATAGAGGAAATGGACATCTATTTTGATTATTCTAAAAACAGGGTCACATCCGAAACCATAGGGTTGCTGCTAAAGTTGGCACAAGAGGCAGATTTACCAAAACACATTGAGGCGATGTTTCAAGGAGAGAAGGTTAACTTTACCGAAAATAGAGCTGCTCTACATACTGCCCTGCGTATGCCCAAAGGTTCATCTCTATTGGTAGAAGGTGAAGATGTAACAACAAAAATCCATCAAGAACTGGAAAAAATGGCAGATTTTGTCGAAGAGATACGTGATGGAAGTTGGCGAGGGTTTACCGGAAAACCCATCAGAAACGTCATTAATATCGGAATTGGCGGTTCTGACCTGGGTCCTCGAATGGCACATGAGGCACTCCGCTTCTATAGTGCACGTAACATAAACTTTGCCTTTATTTCCAATGTGGATGGCACTGATTTTAGCGAGACCGTTCAGGGTCTTGACCCGGCAGAGACTTTATTTATAATTTCTTCCAAAACTTTCACTACTACCGAAACGATGACGAATGGATGCACTGCCCGAGACTGGCTGCTGGAGCGATTAAAAGATGAAAACGCTATCAGCAGGCACTTTGTGGCTGTTTCCACCAATCAAACCAAAGTCGAAGATTTCGGCATAGCACCTGAAAATATGTTTGTCTTCTGGGATTGGGTCGGTGGGCGCTATTCACTATGTTCCGCCATCGGACTTTCTACCATGATAGCTATAGGTCCGGACAATTTCTATTCCTTGTTAGAGGGATTCCATCAGGTTGATGAACATTTTCGCCATACCCCTTTAGAGAAAAACATACCGGTACTTATGGGGTTGCTCTCTATCTGGTATAACAATTTCTTTAATTGCCAGACTGCAGCCATTCTTCCCTATGAGCAATACCTAAAACTGTTTCCGGCTTACCTGCAACAGTTAACTATGGAAAGTAACGGTAAAAATGTAGACCGAGAGGGGAGGGCTGTTACTTATCAGACCGGACCCGTCTATTGGGGAGAGGTAGGTACCAATGGACAGCATTCCTTCTATCAGTTGATACATCAGGGAACCAAAATGATTCCCTGTGATTTTATTGCTTTTTTAGAGCCGTTGTATAATATCATACCGCATCACGAGCTGCTCCTCTCCAATGTCTTTGCCCAGGCAGAGGCTTTGGCATTTGGCAAGACCGCAGAAGAATTAAAAGAAGAGGGGATAAGCAAAAAACTGATACCTTTTCAAACAATGCCCGGAAACAATCCTTCCAATCTGATTCTATTAGATAAATTAACACCCGCCAATTTAGGGAAATTAGTTGCCCTTTATGAGCATTCCGTCTTTACCCAGGGAGTCATCTGGCGCATCAATCCTTTCGATCAATGGGGAGTAGAGTTAGGCAAAAAGCTGGCATCAAAAATTGTACAGGAACTTCGGAATCCACATAGCAGTGACTTACAGCATGACAGTTCAACCGCCCAACTTATCCGTTGCTACTGGAACCGAAAAAAATAAATTATTTTGGTGTATCAATATCAAATTATTTATTTCATTTAGATCAATGTAAGTTGCTTTCAACTGAAGTTAAAAATAAGTATTGCACTCTGATAATAATAACAGGTATTATGAGACTCAGGAAATCTATTCATACCGTGTATAAGATCCAATGCCATATCCTCTTGTATAACACACATCCTTAAGGAAAAATACTCTTGAAAAGGAGTAATAAGGCTATCTTAATATAAGAATGTCAGAGATAAAAAAATATTATCCGGATTGGTAATTCTTAGAAATAGGCATAGATCTTAATCATATACATTCGTATATGGTCATTCCTAAGTATATGCTTGAGTATAAAGCAACAGAGACCATAATGTTTTAAAGAAAGTCTACCAGTATGATGGAGGTATATTGGCTTAAGATTTGCTCTGTCTTAACAGCCTGCCTCAATGATAAAATCATCGAGGCCTACATTATGATACAAGAAGAAGATACAGGAAAGACAGAGCCTGAATTTCAAGAGTACC